>JABAOH010001354.1_pt1 | contig 26302 bp, 21 predicted proteins | sample 7062181 | NCBI WGS metagenome assembly JABAOH01 (sample SAMN14538630, study PRJNA623070) | marine sediment metagenome | biome: marine biome [ENVO:00000428]; feature: marine pelagic biome [ENVO:01000023]; material: deep marine sediment [ENVO:00002113]; isolation source: pool of 5 deep marine... | reverse complement strand
TCTGGCGACGGCGGCGCTGGGCAGGACCCGACGGGTGGCGTCCGCATTTGGTTCAAGACAGGTGACGCGGTCAGCGCGGCTTGCGTCGCGCCACACGTTTGGACGCGGTATGTTTTTTGACGGTTTTTTTCTTTTTTGCCGGTGGGGTCGTTTTCGCCTTTTTTCCCGTGGGTCGGGCCGTTTTCTTTTTGGTTGTCTTTTTTTGGGGAGGGAGAGCCTTCTTTTTTTTCGTGGTCACAGTGCGTTTGGTCGGCTTCGCTTTCTTGCGCCTGGCCGCGGCTGCCGTTTCAGCCGCCTTTTTCGCAGCAGCCGCTTTGGCCTTCTTCTCGGCAGCCGCCTTCGCCTTCTTCTCGGCAGCCGCTTTCGCTTTTTGGGCCTCTGCCTGCTTCCGAGCGGCTTCTTTTTTGGCCTCGGCTTCCTGCCGAGCCAGCGCCTTTTTGTCGACGCGTTTCGGCAGCCGATCTTTGGCGTCCGGCGCGATGTCCAGAAGGATTTTACGAGTCGTGGTGCCGTAAGGCGAACGTCGCAGCTGGCAGCCCAGTTGGTTCAGCAGCGACCCGAATTCGATACCCTTGCTCTTGGAAATCGCCCTTTCCATGCCCGGCACGTTGTAGTTCTTCTTCTCTTTTTCGTTGATAATTCCCAGGATGTAGAGCGCTTCCAGCGACCCGCGGCTGACGGGAATCGCGTGTCCGCCCAGGGCTGTCTGGGTGACGAACGCCACGGCGAACGGCGTGACGCCGTCGTATTTGTATAACTTCTTGATGGCGACGCCGAGGTTTTCCTTTTTCAGCTTTTCGAGATCAAACGAATAATTGGCTTCGAAGACACTTTGCAGCGTCTTCTTCACCCGCAGAGCGGCTTGGCGTGGAAACGGGAGCATCTGCGTCACCTCGCTCAATTCCTTGACCGAGCTGACACGGACTTCGTTCCAATCGAAAAACTGCTCTTCGATGGCGTTGAAGGCCCGTTGAGCATCGTTTTCCTGTGCGTCCTCAAGACAACAGGCAAAGATCAACTGTTCGAGAACCGAGAGCCTTGTGTTGGGCGTATAGGGAGTGAACTTTTTTTTGAGTGTCTTGTGCAGACGGGCAATCATGCTGCTGCGACTGATAGCCATTTTTATTCACCGCGCGTGTTGTCTGGGAAATCGTCTGGGTGCTCGTCGACTGCCACATCCGGCTCCACCTCAGCCTGACGCCCAGGTAATACTTCGTTCAGGATTTTCTCGATCTCGATCGAATGTTTAACGCCTTGGTCGAGCATAAACTTTAGTTTTGGCGTGTAGCGCGTATCGATGCGTTTGGCAATTTTGGCTTGCAGGAATCCCGCGGCGTGCTGCAGGCCCTGCAGGCTGCGACGTTGTTGAGCGTCGCTGCCCATGACCGATACATGGACCTTGGCCAGCCGCATGTCGGCTGACACCTCGACGTATGTCACGGTGACATGCTGGATGCGGGGGTCCTGCAATTCGGCAAGAATCGCCATCGAGACGACTTCGCGAATAGCCTCAGCAGCCTTTTGAACTCGTCGGGATGGCATTATGTGCTGTCGAGCGTACGAGCGACTTCTTCGATCTTGTAGACTTCCAGTATGTCTCCCTCCTTGATGTCGTTGTAGCCCGCCAGCTTGATACCGCATTCCAGCCCTTCGCGGACTTCGCGGACGTCTTCCTTGACACGTCGTAAGGTGTCTAGCGCGTAGTCGCCAATCACCGTCTGCTCGCGGATAACACGCGCTCTTCCGTTACGCTGAATCACGCCCGACAGGACACGACAGCCGGCGACCGCGCCCACGCGACTGATTTTAAATACTTGCTGCACCAGTGCTCGGCCCAGCTCGGTTTCCCGCTGCACGGGTTTCAAGAGGCCTTCCAGCGCGGCTTTCAGATCGTCTGTGAGGTTATAAATGATGTCGTAGCGGCGAATTTGCACCCCTTTTTGATCGGCCAGGACCCGCGCCTGTTCGTCCGGTACCACGTTAAACCCGCAGATGATAGCGTCCGAGGCGTCGGCCAGATGCACATCCGCCTCGGTAATCCCTCCCACCGTGGCCTGCAGGATCTTGAATTTCACTTCTGGGTGCTGGATTTTTTCCAATTCCTGGCGGATCGCTTCGATGGAACCACGGACGTCGGCCCGCAAGATCAAATTCAATGTCTGCACTTTGTGCTGCCCCAGGCGATCGAAGAGGCCTTCCAGAGTAACGTGCACCGGCGGTGCCAGGCTGGCGCTGCGGCGGGACACCTCGCGTTGTTCGGCGATTTGGCGAGCCTGAGCGATATCGTCGACGACGAGGAAACGTTCGCCGGCGCCGGGTGCAACGTCCAGCCCGGTCAAATCGACCGGCGTGGACGGCCCGGCTTTGGTCAGTTTTTTCTGCGGATTCAGCGTATTGTACATGGCCTTGACGCGTCCGTACGATTGGCCACAGACGATGCAGTCGCCGACCTTGAGGGTACCGTTCTGCACGATGAACTTGGAAACGACCCCGCGGCCTTCGTGCAATTGAGCTTCCAGGCACGTGCCTAAGGCGGCACGCTGCGGATTGGCTTTAAACTGTTGATCCTCGGCGATGAACAGCAGCATTTCCAGCAGCTCGTCGATACCCTTCTGTGTGACAGCGCTGGTGCGAATCAATTCGGTTTCCCCGCCCCATTCGCGTGGCAACAGGTCATTCGCGGCCAATTGCTGCATGATCCGGTTTTCGTCGATGCCGGGCAGATCGATTTTATTCAGCGCCACTACGATGGGTACTTCCGCCGCGCGCGCGTGGCTGATGGCCTCTTCGGTCTGCGGCATGACTCCGTCGTCGGCCGCCACCACCAGCACGGCAATGTCGGTAACGTTAGCGCCCCGTGCCCGCATTTCGGTGAAGGCTTCATGGCCAGGCGTATCGACAAACGAAATCTTCCGACCATCTTTTTTTACGTTGTAGGCGCGAATATGTTGAGTGATTCCGCCTCGTTCGCCACTGACGACGTCGATCCCAATGATGGCGTCCAGGAGGGATGTTTTGCCGTGGTCGACGTGTCCCAGGAAGGTGACGATCGGCGGCCGGGGTGCCAGCTGGGACGGATCGTCTTCCGCCTCCATGATGCTGGTTGTCAGTTCGTCTTCCAGGCTGACTGGCTGCTTGATGTCGATATTGGCTTCAAATTCCAGCGCCAGCAATTCTACCGTTTCGTGGTCCAGCAGCGTGTTGATGGTGGCCATGGTGTCCATTTCCATCAGCTGTCGCTGGATGGCGACCGCAGAGACCCCGATGGCTTCGGAGAGGCTACGGACGCTACATGGCAATTGCACGATGACTTTTTCTTTACGTGGAGCGGCCGTGCTGACGCCTGAGCGTCGGCGGGGTTGACCCCGTCGACGGGCGGGGGCTTCCTCCTCGCCCTCCTGGTCGCGGCGGGTGCGGGCCGCTTTTTTGCGGCTGAGTTGTCTCGCTTCGCGGCCGCCCAGGAGGGTGCCTTCCTCCTTGTCGGCGGGCACTTCCTTGGCCTTGCCGCGGCCCCGCTCGCGTCGGCCCTCGACCGGCGGGACGGGCATCGGCGGAGCGGCGGTTTCGCCGCGGGCCGCGTCGGCCTGCTTCTTCTTTTCGTGTTTCCGTAAATGCTCGGACAACGGCCGTGCATCGCCCGCTTTGCCGGCCCGGATCGCTTCCACCGGCAGCTTGAGATCGGGCTTTTGCGGAGCCGGTCCTTCTGGGGTGGGGGCAGGAGCCGGGGGTTGTTGGGTGGAGGGAAGAGGAGCCAGCTTGATGGTGGGTGCGGCTTTTGGCTGCTTGGCCGTCGGCTCGGCCGGCTTTTCCACCACTTCGATCGGGGGCTTGGAGGAGACGGGAGACAGCACTCGGGGTTTGCCACCCAGCGAGCCACTGGGGGCGACATAGTCCTCGCGCCGGACGGCACCGGTGCCGCTGATCTGGCTGGCGATTTGCTGGGCCGTCGAGCCGGTGCCAGCAGCTCCTGGGGGCGAGACGCTGGGGGAAGGGATACCCTGAGCAGGTCCGCCTTTGGCAGGTGCGCCTTTGGCAGGTTCCCTGTGGGCTCCACCGGCCAGGAACGCTCTGACTTTCGCATCCTCTTCGTCTGTCAGGCTGGCTAGCGCAGACCCCTTCCCGGTGATGCCCGCTTTTGCACAAATTTGCGAAAGCTCGGCACTATCAATCTTCAGTTCCTTCGCCAAGGCGTAAATTCGAATAGGCAACGCTGGCCTCCCTCAACCTTTGTTTCCCGTCAACGGCATGCCGTCACCGAGGCGGGAAGTCTGCGTGGTCAAATCATAACCCGGTTCTCCTTTTCAGTGACTTCAGGTAGCACTCTCCGAAATCGCTCCGCTGGAGTTCTCTTCCTGGGTCTCGACATCACCGCCATCTGCTGAATTTTCCGGCGCTTCCTCCGCCGTCACGGCCGCCGCTTGCTCGGTCGCCTCACCCGTCTGATCACCCTCACCAGCCGTCTTTGCGGTCTTCGACGTTTCGCCGGTTTCCGCCCCCTCGGCCGTTTCACCGGTCTGGGCCGTTTCGGGTTGGGTAGCTGCATCGGCCGAGCTTTCTTCTGGCTGTTGGCCTTCGGCGGGGGGCTCCGAGTCGGCCGTCTCGCCCTCCGCGGCCGGCGGGCCAGGCTCGGCCGCCGCCGACCTGGCGGTAGCAGCTTCTGCCTCGGCAACCGCCGCCTCGCGGCGCTCCTGTTCGCGCTGGCGCCGCCGTTCCTCAGCGGCCGCCTGTTCGGCCTCTTCGGCCTTGACTTCCGCCTGTTCGACGATGTGATCGACCTGTTCTTGGGTGAGTGCTCCCATTTCCATCAGCGCATCCGGCTCAATCACCGACAGATCGTCATACGACATAAATCCCTGTTCGACCAATTTGACGGCGAGTTCTTCCTCGAGTCCATCCAGAGCGGCAAAGCCGGCGACGGCGCGGTCGATCTGTTCGCCCAGTTCTTCCTGGGTCATGATCTCGATGTCCCAGCCGCACAGCTTGCTTCCCAGCCGTACATTTTGGCCGCGGCGGCCGATGGCCAGCGACAGCTGGTCCTCGCGAACCAACACGATCGCTCGACCCAACATCTGACACAAGATCACGTCCTCAACTTCTGCGGGCTGCAACGCATTGGGAATCAGCACTTGCAAGTCGTCGTTCCAGCGGACAATGTCAATCCGCTCGCCCGCCAGCTCGTCCACAATGTTCTTGATCCGATTGCCGCGGACTCCGACGCAGGCGCCAACGCAATCGACTCGCTGGTCGGCGCTGGCCACAGCCACCTTGCTGCGGTAGCCTGGTTCACGAGCCATGGCTTTGATTTCAATCACGCCTTCGGCGATTTCCGGTATCTCCTGTTCGAACAGCCGCTGGACCAGCTGGGGCCGAATGCGGCTGAGGATAATTTTGACCCGCGCCCCGGCCTTGCGGACTTCGAACACGGTCGCCCGCACGCGTTCGTTGGAGTGATGCGTTTCGCCCGGTATCTGCTCGCCACGCGGAAGAATGGCTTCGGTGTTGCTCAGCGCAACGGTCGCCGCGCCCCCCTCGTACCGCTGCACGACGCCTGTCACCATCTGGCCCGTTTGCGCTTCGTACTCTTCGTACAAAGCATCCCGCTCCGCCTCGCGGATTTTCTGGATGATGACCTGCTTGGCTGTCTGAGCCCCGATGCGGCCGATCGTTTCTTCGGGATCGAGAGGTTCGCTGTCAAGCGTTCCGCTGATCGTTCCCGTCTCGCGGTCAATCGTCACGCTGATTTCCCTCTCCTCGCCGTAGTGCTTCGTGGCGGCAGAAACCAATGCCTGCTCGATCGCTTCGAAAACCACACCTGGGTCGATGTTCTTGTCGCGGTGTATCGCGTCAACGATCCGCAACACTTCATCCGGTTTCATGATTCCTCTATCCTGCCACCCCAAAGGGGAAGTTTCCGGTTGCTGCCTGGCCAGCGGCACCGCCGTCCGCGCAGTTGAGAAACTTCCCTGTGCCACGCGGTCCGCCCGAAAACTCTTGTAATTTCCCGACTTAGCGTAAAATTGTAAACCTTTCAGGATATCGCTGTCTGAGCAGGGTGTCAAGGACGAGCGGGTGCGGGGGAAAGCCCGAACTTTCCAGGCGAAAGCGGGAGGTTGGGGTCGCACCGCGCCTGGCCCGATTGCTCAGCAGCCGTCTGCGGTGCCACGGGCAGGTCTTTTCCCTTGCCCCCTCCGACGTCGCAATTGGAGGCTCAACGTATGGTCCCTACGCTTGCCTCAAATCGCGTCGTCTTTTTTGCCAGGCAAAGAGCTCCCGCGGCGGGCCACGAATTTCGTGGGGAATCCGCGCCCCGCAAGGATGGGAGTGGTGTGGTCTGGCAGTTTTGTTACCGATTTTCGGCCGGCTGGGAGAATGGCCGTACGGTAGACTGCTGAGCCCTGTGCCGGTTCAGGTTGGCGAACGGATCAGGATGCCAGTAGCCTGGCCCTGCGGTGTGCAGGAAAGATTCAGAAAGTTTTCGCCGGCGGCCAGGCCGTTGGCGGCGGTGGCGATTAGGAGGGGGCAATCCGGGTCGGGGTTCTGGTAGTTCAACATGGGAAACAAGTTTCCATGTTGCAGCGCCAGCAGGCTGGCGATCAGCTCGACCATGCCGCTGCCGGCCCCCAGATTGCCGAAATAGCTTTTGGCGGCGGTAACGGGTCGAGCGTCTGGGCCGGTTCCCAGGACGTGGGCGATGGCAGCGGCTTCCTCGGCGTCGCCGCTACGGGTCGAGATACCATGTGCGTGCACATGGCCGATCTGGCCTGGTTCTGCAGCGGCATCCCGCAGGGCGGCCGTAATCACGTTGGACAGTGCCTGCCGCCGGTCGGCGATGCCGCTGGGCGACGCGACAGTCGACGACGCTCGTGAAACAATCTCGCCGTAGATCGTGGCCCCGCGGGTTTCGGCCGAGTGGAGTTCTTCCAAGACCAGTGCGCCGGCACCTTCGCCCAGGACCATTCCCGTTCGATCGCGATCGAAGGGTCGGCTGGCCTCGGCCGGCGGGACATCGGGCGAGGCGATTTCTTCTTGTTGCATGGCGTGGATGGCGTTCATGGGATGCAGGCGGGTCCCGGTGGCTCCGGCGATCATCATATCGGCGTGGTTACGAGCGATCGTAAAGGCCGCTTCCCCGACGGCCGCATTCGAGGAAGCCTCGCGTAAGGTCAGGGAATTGTTCGGTCCTCGCAGGTCGTTGTAGATGGCAATGTGGCTGGCGGGCATGTTGGGCAGGTATCGCAACAGCCATAACGGCGTTACCTGTGGCATCCCTTCCTGGCCCCACCGCTGGTATTGAAACTGGCCTGACTCATCCTGGCAGGTGCGGATGCCAGCCAAAAAATCTTCCGGCATGGTCAACATGTAATCGGACCCATAGACACATCCCGACCGCTCGGCAGGCAGATCACCCGTTTTCAACGAGGCGTCCTGCAGTGCGGCCTGGGCGACCGCCACGCCCATCATCGTTTCTCGACACATCAGCTTCAGCGCTTTGCGGATCATCTTCTTCTGATCCTTTTCCAGTTCGCCGAAGTCGTTGATCTGTCCGGAAAACTCCTTGGCTGCTGCTCCGTAACTGACAATTTCGGCCGCTGAGGGAAAATCGTCGATTCCGGAAACAGGGCTGCGCCCGCCGTTCAGCCCTTCCCACAAAGCGTGCTTGGAGTTCCCCAGGGGGCTGACCAGGCCGATGCCGGTAATGACGACGCGACGATTTCCAAAAAAAGATTGCATCTGCTCGGCCACAGCTTTTTGGGAATCAAAAACAGCAGGAGCGCTATTTTATCGAGGCAGAGGGTGCTCGTCGAGCCAACGAGAACGGGGCGTTTTAGTAGCGGCCCTGAAAACGCTCGCCAAGCCCTCCCGCCGTGACCGCCGTGCCGGACAGAGCGTGGGGATGCGATTCGACGAAAATCAAGGCCTCGCCGCGGGGTGGGGAATTGCTCAGCGGCAGCTTCAGCGAGGCCTGCGGACCGGGACGCGGCACCATGCCCATGCTGACCAGCAGCACCCGGTCCTTGGGCCAGCGGAATCGCTCGTGGAACTGACACGAGACCATCTGCGGGATCTCGACCGTATACCACTGCCGGCTTTGGGGAAAAGTGCTGGGTGCCTCCAATCGGACCGGCACCATCTTTTCCACCTGCATGATGTTGCACTTCAGCATGGCGTCGACCGTCTGGCCGTCCAGTGACAACAGGGGGTGGATCTCGAATTGGATGCCCTCGTCAACCTGGCTCACGTTCGGTTCCCGCCCGGGCTGGTGCGTCCCCGGCGCCAACACGCTGCGGATAAAGGGGCGTGCACTGCTGAGCTGTACCGCCGCCACCTGTCCGTCGTGGACCATCAAGCGAGGTGAGCCGTGATGGCGGTAATCGGAACGCTTGGAGAGCTGGACCATCAAGCTGGCGGCGTCTTCCTTGGCCAGCAGCCACGCTTCGGCGCCAGCCGTCTGAACCGGAACCGGTCGCAATAACCTTTGCGCGCGAGCCCGCCAGTCGGGATGTCCCAGGGTGCAGAGGCGGATACGGTAAGCATGGGTTTCGCCCTCGCGACGCACAAAGCGGCTGACAATCTGGGCCACCGTCTGCTGCATTTCAGGCGTGTGGTAAACACGCAAGATGCGCGGTGTTGCGGACAACATGGCCACCGTCTCACCGTGCCAGGTCTCGTAACCGGTCTCGCGGAGGATCCAGTGGATCATGGCCTGCTGGGGCCGCTCGCTGTCACTGACCCGCAAGGTGTAAGAGGAAATGTCGTACTCACGCCAAATCTGGCCTTTTCCGTTTGGCAAGACAGCTGTCGTGCGTCCGCCCCCGGCCACCGCGTCCGCCCCTCCCTTTACCTGCGGCCCGTCACCGCCGCCCGGGGACCGCCAGTTGACGTCGTCGTCGGAAGATTGAGCGTAGGAGAGCGTCGCGATCAGCATCACGGCTGCCGCACCTGTCATGATTCTGGTTTTAAAAAGCATCGTTTCCGTCCCTGCCGGAATGGCACCGCCCGGCTCGGAGTCCGGCGGTCCCCCACCGGCCATTCCGCGAAATCACTTTGCCGCAGTAACCGGCGAATGAATCCGTTTCACAACCTGCCCCATGAGGCTGCGACCTAAGGGCGGGGAGTATAGGGGGCGAAAACAGGCGCGGCAAGAGAAGATGCTTGCCGACCATGGCAATGCTAGCCCGGGTTTTCTCGAAAGATCGTGGCGAGGGACGGTAAGTCTCAGCCTGGCAAGGAAGACGACGTCATTTGACTGCAAGCGTGCAGGTCGCAGGTTGATCCTTGAATTGCACCATCGGACGGGGCCAGGCAAAGTCTTGGCCGTCGCACAGCAGATGGCTGGTGAGAAATCCAGGCTCGCGGTGCGGGATACGGGCCCGCGGTCGGGCATTCCGTGTTAGCTGCCGTTCCGCAGCTGGCCGACAACAATCGAACCGTTGTGGCCGCCGAAGCCGAAGCTGTTGGACATAGCCATCCGCAGCTGGCGGGGGCGGGGCTGGTTGGGCGTGTAATCCAAATCGCACTTGGGATCGGGTGTCTCGTAATTGATCGTGGGAGGGACGACCTGGTCTGTGAGGGCCAGGATGGTCAGGACCAGTTCCACGCCGCCGCTGGCGCCCAGCAGGTGGCCCAACTGGCTCTTGGTGCTGGAGACGCTAAGTTGTCGAGCGTGATTGCCGAAGACGCTTTTGATGGCGGCCGTTTCGGCGGCGTCGCCCAGCGGAGTGCTGGTTCCGTGAGCGTTGATGTAGTCGATATCGTCCGGGTTGAGGCCGCCGTCCTGCAGGGCGTTGGACATGGCCTTGGCAGCTCCCAGGCCGGCTTCGTCGGGTTGGGTAATATGTCCCGCATCGCCGCTGGCCCCGTACCCCAATACTTCGGCGTAAATTTTTGCTCCCCGCCTCCTGGCGTGTTCATACTCCTCAAAAACCAAGATCCCCGCCCCTTCGCTCATCACAAACCCGTCCCGATCGGCGTCAAACGGCCGGCTGGCCCGGGGGGGATCTTCGTTCCGCATGGAGAGGGCCCGCATATTGGCGAACCCGCAGATGCCCATCGGCGTGAGGGCCGCCTCCGATCCGCCGGTGACCATCACGTCCGTCCGGTTTTGTTGGATTTCGCGGAAAGCGTCTCCCATGGCGTTGGTGGCGCTGGCACAAGCGGTCGCCACGGCGGCGTTGGGGCCCTTCAAGCCGTATTGAATCGAGAGGTGGCCACTGGCCGCGTTGACCATCAGCTTGGGAATCGTAAACGCCGAAACCTTGTCTGGCCCCTTGGTCAGCAGCCTTTCGGTCTGCTCTTCCATTTCGTGCAGGCCGCCGACTCCTGAGCCAGTGATGACGCCGCAGCGGTAGGGGTCTTCAGCGGAAAAGTCGAGCCCGCTGTCGCTGACGGCGTCGGCGCCGGCGACCAGAGCGAACTGGGAGAAACGGTCCAGCCGTTTGACTTCTTTGGGGGAGATATACTTATCGGGCGACCAGCCGCCCAGATCACCGCCGAATCTTACCTTGTAGTTCGAGGTATCGAACAGCGTAAGATTGTGGATCCCACTTTCGCCGTCGAGAATCCGCTGCCAGAGCTCTTCCAGCTGACAGCCAAGCGATGTGACAGTACCGAGCCCCGTTACGACAACGCGTCGGTTCATGCTCAGCCCATACTAGGATTGGGTGCTCGCTTCGATATGCTTGACCGCTTCGCCGATCGTTTGAATCTTTTCTGCGGATTCGTCGGGAATGTTGATGTCGAACTCTTCTTCGAGTTCCATCACCAACTCGACGGTATCCAGCGAATCGGCGCCCAAGTCGTTCACGAAATGAGTGTCCGCCGTGATCTTGTCTTTGTCGGCGCCAAGCTGTTCGGCGACGATATTAATGACTCGTTCTTCAACTGAGGCCACCTGCCAATTCCTCCCGCAACGTTCAAGTTATCACCTGATCAACGCCGATCGACCGAACTTGGCCATCGCCGCTCAGGATTTCCCGCTTGCAACCGATCCAGCCCGGCGGCTCAAGCCGCCGCGGATACCATAGCCAGTGTTTGTCAAGCAGCACAAGATATACCGTCTTTCCCGACCGTTGTAAATAGTAAGGCCGCCGTCGTCCGGCAGGCATTAACCCCGCTAGATCCCTGTCTTTAGCACGTCATGCCGCCGTCGATGGTGATGGTCGCCCCCGTGATGTAGCCGGCCGCGTCGCTGGCCAGAAAGGCCACCAGGTCCGCCACCTCGTCCGGCTGGCCCAGGCGTCGAGCCGGGATACGTTTTTTTGCCTCGTCCAGGATCGTCTCGCCCAGGGCCCGGGCCATGTCGGTCTCGATGAATCCGGGCGCGACGGCGTTGACGGTGATTTTCCGTTTGGCCAGTTCGCGAGCCACCGTCCGTGTCAGGCCGATCAGGCCCGCCTTGGAGGCCGAATAGTTCGCTTGACCCGGGTTGCCCATCAGTCCCGACACGCTGGAGATGTTGATAATCCGGCCGTAGCGCTGCTGCATCATGGGCCGCGTCGCCGCCCGCGTCATCAAGAACGCTCCGCGAAGATTCGTGTCCAGTACCGTGTCCCAGTCCTCGTCGCTCATCCGCGGCACCAGCGTGTCCCGCGTCACGCCCGCGTTATTGATCAGAACGTCCAGACGCTGCCACTTGTCCACCACCGCCTCCACCACCTTGTCCACACTGGCACCATCGGTCACATCACAAGCAAACGCCTCGGCCGTCCCGCCGGCGTCGGTGACGGCCGCCACCGTCTCTTGCAGCTTGTCCTGATTGCGAGCGATGCAAGCGACCTTGGCCCCGGCTGCTGCCAACCGCACCGCCATGGCCTGCCCCAAGCCCTGAGAAGCGCCGGTCACCAGCGCGACTTTGTCGGACAAGTCGACCTGAAATCCATCTTGCTGTTCAGTCATGCTCGATTACCTCGCGGGAGGGGTTGAGGGGGATTTCACGGTTGGGTTTGCTTGCTGCTTGTTGGCTGGCTGGGATTCACCTGGTCGGGGGCGGTTCAGGCTGCGACCGACTCGCAGGCCACTTTCCGCTGGATGCGGCGCAAGAGGCCCCGCAGCACACGTCCAGGGCCGATTTCATAAAACTGGTCGGTTCCGGCAGCCAGCAGGTACCGCATCGAATCCTCCCATAATACCGGGCGGAAGACCTGGCGGGCCAGTAGCGAGCGGATTTCGTCCGGGTCGTCGTGGGATTGGCCATCGACATTGGAGATGACCGGGATCCGGGGTGGCCGCATGTCGACATGGGCCAGGGCGGCGGTCAGCTTTTCCACGGCCGGCTGCATGATCGGCGTGTGGAAGGCACCCGCGACCGTCAGGGGGACCGCCTTCATGGCTCCCAGTTGGGGCGCCAGCTGCACGGCCCGCTGGCAGGCCTCTTTGCCGCCAGAGATGGCGATGTTGCCAGGGCACAGGTAGTTGGCCGCCTGCAGTATCTCGCCGGCAGCCGCCTGCTGGCACAGTTGTTGAACGCTTTCCCGCTCGAGGCCCAGTACGCTGACCATCCCGCTGGGGACGGCGTCGGCGGCTTCCTGCATCGCCTCGCCCCGCTGTTGGACCAGCCGCAGACCGTCGGTAAAGCTGAAGACGCCGGCAAAGGCCAGGGCCGTATACTCTCCCAGGCTCAGCCCCGCCGCCGCCCCGCACGCCTCGACCACGTCCGGCGACTGGTCTCGAAGGGCTTCCAGAGCGGCCAGGCTGGTGACAAACAGAGCGGGCTGGCTGTAGACGGTGGAATTCAGCCGTTCGGGAGGCCCCTCGAAGCAGATCGCGGCCAGGTCGTAGCCCAGGACGTCGGCGGCCTGATCGAACAGTTGTCGAGCGGCGGGGAGGGATTCGGCCAGCTGGCGACCCATGCCGACGACCTGGGCGCCCTGACCGGGAAAGAGAAACGCCGTCTTGCTCAAGGTTCCGTGCTCAACGTCCTGCGGGTCCGCATTATTCCTCGGTCTCGACCACCTTGCGGCCCATGTATTCGCCGCAATTGGGGCAGACGACGTGTGTGGGTAGGGCCGTACTGCACTTGGGGCAATAGGTCAGCTGCCGAGGCCGCTTGGCGTCATGGGAACGACGCTTGTTCGTGCGGGAGTTGGAATGTCTGCGCTTGGGAACGGCCATGTCTGGATGCTTCCGCCATTGATGAAACCGACTAATCTAAAGCGGCTGGGGGGGGCATGTCAAGCGGATCGAGGTGTCTATCTGGGCGGGACTTCGCGCCGCAGGCCGATCGGCAAGGCACCAGCCAGTTCAGCGCGTACGACCTCAGCCAGCCCCAGGGGCCCATCGCAGCCCGCAGGACGGCCGCTCCTGCCCCTGTTGCCGAGCGGCTGTGCGGTAGCCCGGCACAAGCCGTGGGCCGGCAGAAGCGGCAGGCCGGAACAAGTGAAACGCAGCTCCGACAGCAGGCCTTGACCGGAGTCGCCGCAGGCCGAAAGAGGCGAAGCGCGATTGCCGCGGCAGGCGGCTCGAAGGGCCGAAAATCGTGGCGAGCTTGGCTGCCTGAAGACTGAGGTTGGACAAAAAACTAATTCAGCCGCTGCTGGTCGCCGTTGGCGGCGAAGAGGTGGCAGGTTTCGGGGCAGAGCGACAAGTGGAGGGTATCGCCTGGAGCGGTCGGGCGGTCGCCGGGGAGGCGGGCGACGAGCGTCTGGCCCGAGACGTCGAAATAGCCCATCGTCTCGCGGCCGGTATGTTCGACGAATTCCAGCGTCGCCTCCGCGAAAGGTGACCCCTGGCCGTCCGCCAGGATGTGCTCGGGGCGGATCCCCAGGATGGCGGGCCCGTCGGGGACGTTCTGGCCGATATCCAGGGTGTGGTTGCCGTAAACAAAGCGGCCACCGGCGACTTGGCCTTCGATGAAATNNAGACCGCCAGGGGGGTATCGACCTGCTGGACCACGCCCTCCCGCATGACGGCGATCCGGTCGCCCAAGGTCATGGCTTCCACCTGATCGTGCGTCACGTAGATCGTGGTGGTTCCTAGTCGGCGATGCAGCCGGGCGATCTCTGTCCGCATCTGGACTCGAAGTTGTGCGTCGAGGTTTGCGAGCGGTTCGTCGAACAAAAACAGCCTGGGATCCCGCACGATCGCTCGACCCAGTGCCACCCGCTGGCACTGGCCACCCGATAGCTGGGGCGGGCGGCGGTCCAGCAGGTCTTCGATGGCGAGGATCTCTGCTGCCTGCCGCACAGCCCGCGCGATCGCCGGCTTGGCCACTCGGCGGATTCGCAGCCCAAAGGCCAAGTTTTGCCGCACCGACATGTGAGGGTACAGGGCGTAGTCCTGGAAGACCATCGCGATATCGCGGCTGGCCGGCGCAAGATCGTTTACCCGTTGGCCATGGATAAAAATATCTCCCGACGAGACTTGTTCCAGGCCAGCGATCATCCGCAGGATGGTCGTTTTTCCGCAGCCAGATGGGCCGATGAGGACCAGGCACTCGCCTTGTTCGACCTGCAAATTCACATCCCGCACGGCATGCGTGCCGCCGGCGTAAATCTTGTTCAACTGGCTCAGCCGCACACTTGCCACCGGCTCACTCCTGCCGCGAGTCCCGCACCCAGCGGACGATCAGGGGACCTTTGCAAAAAACGATGCGATTGCCGCCGGCGTGGGCGGGATCGCAGCGACCGAGGTCGGGCCGGCATGGGTCGAACTGCTGGTCGCAAGCTGCCGAGGCCCAGCTGGCCAGCAGACATTCCGTCCTGTGCCAGGAGAGAGGGGTTGATGGGTGGAGACGGTTGCCGGGAACAGACGCCAGGCCGACGGCCGGTGCCAGCGGGAAGGCGACGATGGCGACGAAGATCGAGCGGACCTGCATCGGTGCGAACATGGGTCATGGCGGGACTTGTCAGGAGAGGAGGGTTCAGCGGTCACGGGATTCGAGCGTGGTGATGGCTTCCACGGGGCTGGGCACGCGGCTCCCCTCCCTTTGGGTAAAGTGTCCGAGTTGCTGTGCGTTCATCGCGCGGGGCGTGATGGTTATGATTCGAACAGTTTGGACTGTGCTTCGGCCTCCGCAGTGCCGGCCGGGGGTGGCGGAGCGACGCCCAGGTGCTGATAGCCGGCGGCGGTGAGCTTGCGGCCGCGGGGAGTACGGATGACCAGTTCGCTGCGCAGCAAGAACGGTTCGACTTCGTCGATTAACGTGTCCGTTGCCGTATTCATGGTGTGGGCCACCGCCTCTACGCCGACCGGGCCACCCTGAAAAACACGCTCGATCGTTTCCAGATACTTGCGGTCCTGGCCGTCCAGGCCCAAGCGATCGATGCCTTGCATCTTCAGCGCATCGATGGCCAGGTTTTGCGTGATCCGACCGTCCGCTTTGCTGGTCACGTAATCGCGGACCCAGCGCAAACGGTTATTTGCCACGCGGGGCGTGCCGCGGCTGCGATGAGCGATATGTTGAGCGGCGTCGTCGTCAATCGCCACGTTCAACTTGTCTGCGTTGCGGCAGACAATCTCGGATAGCTCGGCAATCGTGTAAAAATCCAAGTGCTCACGCATCTGGAAACGGTCGCGCAACGGTGCGGACAACAGGCCGGTCCGCGTCGTGGCGCCAATCAGCGTGAAGGGCTTGAGATTCATGTTCAAGGTCCGCGCATTGACCCCCTCGCCCAAGATGAGGTCGATGCGAAAGTCCTCCATGGCCGGGTAAAGAAATTCTTCGACGGTCTTGGGCAGGCGGTGAATTTCGTCCACAAACAGCACCGAGCCCTCCTCGGCATTGGTCAGATACGGAATCAGGTCCTTGGGCGCCGCCAACGCCGCCCCACTGGCAATCTGCAGGCTGACCCCCAGTTCGTGGGGGATGCAGGTGGCAAAGGTCGTTTTGCCCAAGCCCGGCGGGCCATCAAAGAGAATATGCCCCAGCGGCTCGCCACGCTTGCGGGCCGCGTCCACCGCAATCTCCAACCGCTGAAATACCTCCCGCTGGCCCACCATCTCGTTCAACCGCTGGGGGCGGAGGTCGCGATCGTCGTCGGCCTGCTGGCTTCCGTGCAAAGTGGGCTGGCGAACCATAAGCGGCGGTCTGTCCGGGGTAAGGACCGTGGGTGTCAAGGCCGAGTATAGCAGAGATGGGGGGAGGGAGTGTTAGAGGGGCTAGGGGTTAGGGGCTAGGGGCTAGGGGGTNNAGGGGCTAGGGGCTAGGGGGTGGGGGTCAGGGATGGAGGGAGGCAGGGGCAAGAGGGTTGCCTAGACGAGCGGTCTGGTCGCCAAAGGCGGAGTGGCGACGGGCAACCGCCTGCGGCCTCAGCCCGGTGTCCGGGGTGCTTCAGGAAAATCGAGTCGCCAAGCGACGGTAGGCGTTCCATCGCATGGGGGTTAGGGGATGAGTCGCGCGTCGAGCAGGTTGGCGTGGTCCTGCTGGTCGCCTCGGTCCGCGACGTCGACAATCAAGCTGAGTCGTTTGGCACCGCGGATGTCGACCGCGATGGGCGTGGGTGGCTGGCCGCCTCGGATGATGGGGCTGGTGAATTTCGGTTCCCACTGGCCCGAGCCATCGTCAGTATAGATCCGCAGGATGATGCTGCCTGCGCCCTCGGTGGCATCGTCGATGCCCAGTTCCGCTTGCAGTTGGCGGTAGGGTCGGTCGAGCCGGTAGGTCAGGCCGGCAATACTGTGGACGCCGATTCCTTTTTCATACACCTGTCCGCCGCAGCGAAGCCGTCCGCCCTGCACGTTGCGATCACGCTGGTACGGCCAGTCGAGGCTGAGATACGGCTGGTGGTGGTACCGGGCGATGGGGATGTCCGAAAGATAGATCGCTTGTCCGCCCACCCGCTGCAGGTAACCGATGTCGGCCAACGGGGCCTCGACAACCAGGCCGGCAACCGTCTTCATGACAACCCCGCGGCCAGCAGGTTTGAGGGACTCGACGACCAGACGGCTGCCGTCATGCGTGCCGACCAGTAGAAATTGATCGGGTTGCCGGGGCTGTCTGGCGAGCGTGGGGTTGAGCACCAGGGCCACGACCTGGTCGAGGGCGATTGTCGATTTGGCAGCTGCGGTCTGGAAGATCAGCTGGTCGTCTTGCAAAGTCAGGACGAGCCCCGTTAACTTGTCGCCGTTTTCCAGCATCACCAGATCGTTTTTCTGCTGGCCATGAAGGATGTCGTCCAACATCCTGTCGCGAAGGCGGTCGTTTTCCGGCTGTAAAAAGAGGATACCGCGCAGCTGTGCCATGGGCAGCCGGATCGTGCCGAATGTGTCGGAGTCGAACGACACGTGTTCGTCTTCGATGGCGATGGGCGCGAAGGTTTGCCTGGCGACCCACAGGCTGCCGTCCGACGTGACCAGTAGCGGATCGCTGATTTGCTCGCGCGGGTTGCCGAATCGGACCAACTGGTCAACGGCCAGTGTCTGCTTGCGATCGGCTGCGCGGAAGATGGGTTGGCCTTGAGCGTCGATTTGGAGGAGGCGCGAGTCGAGCTGGCTGCCGCCGGTGGTCAGCAGTTCCGCCGTTCGGTCGTTCGACCAACCGCTCGATCCGCGGACACCGATGGTCACGACGATCAGTGCCTGAACCAACAGCCTGGCAAGGGTTGGAAAGTTCATGGAACTAGCATTCCTTCACGCCGCCGCTCGACCTCTAGCTTGTTTTTGTACTCCAAGCCGATTGGCTTGCACCCCAGGAACGGCCCTGTGTCGTCAGCACAAATCGGTTTTTCGTGTGGTGCATCATCACGATCGGGGTGCCGGTCGCAGATCCGTTGCGGCGGGACGGCCTGGGTCTTCGCGCGGATTCTCCCCTCATCTTACCTTTGAAAGATGGGCAGGATGTTATTAGGTAATTGCAATATGATACAGGCCATGGCGGTACCGTATTCGCGGCAGATCGAATCCATCCAGTGCCCTTGTGGGTGTTGCCTGGCCACCAGTTCGTCCCGGATGGCGGGGTACCATTGATCCCAAAAGGCGCCACCGGCCTGCCACATGGCCTGCACGGCGTAATAATGTGCGTAAAAGTAATGGCTTTCGCGGCGAGAGCGCTGAGCGCGGGGTCGGAAATTCATCAGGTACTTGATCCCCCGTGTGATTTCCGGGCCTTCGTAAATGCCGGCGCTGTAGAGCGCCACCAGGCCGGCGGCCGACCGCGGAAAGGCGCTCGGTGGACCACCCTGCAGCATGTAACGAAATCCTCCGTCTGGATTCTGGCTTTGCTTGACGTACTGCACACAACGGTCGATCGTTTCGTTGGGGACATGGAAGCCGGCATTGCGGGCCGCCCGCAGGGCCATGATCTGGCAGACCGTTACCGAGACGTCTGCGTCACGTGGCTGCGGATGGTACCGCCACCCCCCTTCGCGGTTTTGCGTGTTCACGATCAGCTTGACGGCCTTGACCAGCTTTTCACGGAGTTCTGCCTGTTGCGACATGCCGTAGGCTTGAGCGAGAAACAGGGTGGCGAAACCGTGTCCGTACATTGGGCCATGGCTGCTGGTCTCGGGGATGTTGATAAAGCCGCTGGGTTGGGTGTTCTCCAGGATCAATTTCAGCCCACGTCGCACTTCCGCTCCGTAAGGTCCCCGTCCCGGCGTGCTGCCGCCGGCCATGAACGCCAGCCCGCAGAGAGCGCAGACCCCGACATTGCGGCTGTAGCCTCGCGCACCGAACGAACCGTCCTCCTGTTGCCGCTGAGCCAGGAATTTGAGCCCCCGGTCGATCGCCCGTTCGGTCCCCGCCGTCATCATCCGCACGGCCGTCTGTTCTGGATCGTCCTGGTCCGACCCGAGTGCCACCGGACCGAACGCCGCGGCGACCGGCAGCACCGTCGCTTGCCGCAAAAGATTACGTCGTGTCAGCATGGCCAGGAGATGTAGATTGTGACTACCTTGCTGGGGCGAACGGAGCAGGCTGCCTGGTGACGGCAAGCCTCACCTTTCATCTGCTACTTTTCACCTTTTTACCCGCCTCCGTCCGCTTAGCGGTCCTCCGCTTCGGCCAGGCGGCGGAAGTATTTTTCGATTTGCAGGGAGCTTTCCGGCAGCGGCTGGTCGGCGGCCATCTGCCGCAGGCGTTCGCGTTCTTTTTCTGGCAGGTGTCCCCAGATCTGTTTGATGATTTCCGCCACGGTGGCGGTGTCGACCTGTTGGGGTTGGGCCTTGCGAACACGCTCTTCGCTCTGGTCCGCCGGCTTGGTGGACTGGCGGTTACCCGGTTTGGGTTGCATCTGCTGGCGGGGTTGTTGAATTTTACGGCGGCTGGCCTGTTGCCGCGATTGCGCTTGCGGGCGGGACTGGGCCTGCTGCTGCTGTTGCTGCTGCTGAAGTTTCTTAAGCAGTTCTGCCAGGTCGCGGACGATTTCGTTTTGGAGCTGGCCGGTGCGCTGCTGGAGCGTTTGCTGGGCCAGTAGTCTTTCCACCAGTCGCATTTTTTCCCCGATCCGCGTGACGGGATCGACGTCCTCTCCCAGGTTGGCGACTTCCCCTTCGTCCGCAGCCAGGGGTACGTCCTCGCCTTCATCCAGCTGTTGCAGCAGTTGCTGGTCGAGCGATTCCTGGGGGTTGGTGGTTTGGCTGTCGGTTCCCGGTTTCCGCCCGGCATCGGCAGGTGGCTGGTCGAGCTGCGGGTCCAGGGGTTCGTCGACCGCATCCAGTTCTTCCAGCAGCTGACGGTCGATGTCCGACGGGCCGGGTGGCACGGCGGCCGCAACGGGCACGCAAAAGATCCACAAAAGCGTCCAGGTGACGTAGCGGGATAGCTTGTTGTGCGTTGAGGTCGAGCGTTGCTGGGGCGGGACTTCACGCATCGTCTATATCCTTTGAGGGGCGTTTATCCAGGATGGGTTGTGGGGACGTCCCGGATCGCAGCCGGTTTTTCAATCGGGAAGGATCGGTTTGGGACCGGGTCCCACGTCGGGCAAGGTGTCGGGATCGTCCTCAGGTGGTTCCGGGTCGTTTTCCAGCATCTGGAACATCATGTCGGCCAGTTCGCCCTGTTCCTGGGCCAGCTGGGCTCGCTGTTGAAGCAGTTCCTTTGAATCTTTGTTGGCGGCGGTTTTTTGTTCGAGCGCTGCGCGGTTGTCCGCGGTACGCTGGTTCAGATCGGCTTGTAGCAGTTTCAGCAGTTTGAGTTCGGCCAGGGAGGGGGGCCGGCCGCCCTGATTTCCGCCCCCCTGCCCTGCCCCACGGGGCGCCGCTCCGGCGTCACCCTCCGGCTTGTCCGGCACCAGGGCCTCGATCAGGAGGCTCAACCGATCCAGCGCCTCCTGTTCAACTTGTTGCGTGGCCACTCCGGTTTCAAAACGCGCCAGCTGCTGAGCTGCATGTTTCATTTTATCGGCGGCGCGGCCCAGGGTGCGCTGAAAAACCTCGGCGCCGGCCAGTTTCTCGGCTGTCAGCCGGGTTTCATCGTAGAGCGATTCTTGTTGAGCGGACAGTTGGCGAACGCCGGCCAGTTGCCCGCGCGTGAGGTGGCCCTGTGTGACACGGCGGTTTTCCAGGCTTTGGGTTGTTTCCAGGACGGCCTGTTGCCGGTCGACCAGGCTTTTCAGCTGATCCTGGAGTTTGGCGAGCAGTTCCTGGGCCAGGTCGGCTTCGGCCTGTCGGCGGGCTTGGGCCAGCTGCCGCTGGGCTTCTGCCAGGTCCTGTTCGGCTTGTTGCGCGTGTTCACCCGCCGCGGCCGCATCCCCCGCTTGTCCCGCTTCGCTCGACTTGCCCATCCCGGCGGCCGCCTTGGCCAGTTGGCTACCGGCTCGATGGGCTTGCAGCCGGCGAAGCTTGCGCGTCAGCCGTTCTGATTCTTCTTGCAGTTGGCGTTGCTGGCGTGTCAACCGTTGCAACTGGCGGCGTCGCTGCTGGTCATCGGCCAGCTTTTCCGCCTCTTGGATTTTCTTGCTCAGCCCCGCCTGCCGCTGTTGAATCTGCTGCAGTTCTGCTTCGGCTTCTTGGAGTTTCTTCACCAGCCGGGAAAGTTCCTGTTCGCGGCGGTTGGAGAGGATGTCTTGCATCTCCTTCAGATCCCTGGAGGCCGCCTGTTGTCCGGCAGTGGCCTGCCCTACCTGGTTGCGTTCGACGTTCTGGCCGGCGGAACGGAGCTGGTTGCCGATCCCTTTTTGTCGAGCGTAATGGGTGGCGTCGGAGATGGCGGCGGCGGCCAGCGGATCGGGCTCTGCAAAATTCCTCGCCGATTGGTCCATATTTTGCAGGATTTTGTCAAAGCGTCGCGCAAGTTCCATTTGTCGGTTGGCCAGTTTCTTCAAGTCGGCTCGGTCTTGCGCAGCGAGTTGCTTAAGATCGCGGCCCAGCGTTCGCTGGCGAAGGTTGTCGGTCTGGTCGTGAATTTTGTCTTGAGCGTCCTGGAGGGTGGCGAGATCGCTGGCAAAGCGGCGGTAGTTGTCCCAGCGCTGCAGATCGACCAGGGTTTCCTCCAGCTGAGCGATGACCTGGTCCTGGTGCTGGCCCGCCTCGTTTAGCTGCTGTAAAGCGTCCCGGCTTTGCCGGCTGAGCTGCGGGTCGGTGCCGTCCGTTGCCGGCTGTGGTGGCTGGTCTTTTGGTTGTCCGGCTGCCGCCGGGTCTTCCTCCCGCTTCCGCCGGTCGACTTCCACCTGCACGTTCTTCCGCGCGGCCCCCAAGGACCGCTCGATCGCCGGCAAGTCATCCCGATCCAGCTGGTTTATTTGTTCAGCGAGTTGGTCCAGTTGTCGCGAGAGGGAGGCGTTGTCCAGCTGATTGTTACGCACGTCAGCCAAAACGGACGCGATCCGGTCCTGAATACTGTCTCGCTGGCCGGCCAGTGCGCGGTGTACGTCGCGTTGAGCCAGTTCGATGCTCTGCAGCTGGTCCAGATCTTCCTCCGTTCCCGAACCGACTTCCTCCAGCTGGATTTCTAATTCACGCGTCCGGGTGCGGGTATCTTTTTGGCGTTTCACGATCTGTGCCAGCTCGCTGAGGATCGCCGCCTGGCGACGCGCCAGGCGTTCTGCCATGGCCTGCCGGCTAATGACCAGCAGTCGTTGAGCGTGGCTTTTGCCTTCGGCGGGTTGGTAATCCCGAGCGGCGGCGTGAAAAGTGATTTGCGTGCCGGGCGACAACTTCAGCGGGGCCAGCTGCCAATCCTGTTCCGCCACGCGACGCTCGCCCTCGGCCAATTCGGCAAGCGACTGCTGGGTGGCGGTGGCTGGGACCTGGTCCGGACCCTCATACAGCGGAAACTGCTGTTCGCCCCTGTCTGATGCGTCACTGCGGATATACTTCAGGGCGATCTCCCGGATCGCCAGGCGGTCTTTGGCGACGACGCGCAGGGGGACGCGGGCAGCGGGGGTCACGTAAATTTCGCCGGCAGGTTTTTCGATGGATACGATTGGTGGCTGGTCCTTGATCACGCGAATCTGCCATTTGTCGGCAGCCGTATCCGAGATGCCCTCCGCGTCGACCAGTGCCAGCGAATAGGTGCCGGACTGGACGACCTGCCAAGGCGGGCCGTCAGGGGGGGGCACCGAGACCTGCCTGCCGTCCGCAGAGACTTCAGCGGGCAGGGACTGTCCATCCTGCAGGACGACCGCGGCCGTTTTCGCTGGCGGGGAGACCCGGGCGGTCAGCCGCAGCGTGCTGCCTGCCAGGCCGACGATTTGCCCGGTCGACGTGGACGTCGGCCAGCCGGAGTAGGCGGGGGGATGGATCGTGATCGACAGCGATTCGACGCGCGGTGGTTCGACAACGACCAATTCGTGCCAGGCCATCGTCTGGTGATCGCCCCCGAACGCTCGATATTGAAACGACCTTCTTACCTTTTCGCGGACGGCGACCATCGCGTTGCCGATCGGCCGCATGGCCTCGGTAACGGTGTGCGAACTGTGATCATGTTCGAACCGGTACTCAATAAACACTTCCTCCGGCAGCCGGCCGTTCGCGTCCCGCACTTCGACTTCGAACACGGCCCCTGCTGCCAGCCGCGTGGGGGGGTCGACAAACACGAGCTGGTTCCAGCGGGGCCAGGGGTTGTTCCCCAGGGGATGGATCAAACGTGCCAGGGCGGTCCGCGACGTGACGGGGCTGATGACGGTCACAAGCAGGATGCCACAGAGGGCTGCCGCTGCGGCAGCTAAGGCGACGAGGGCTGGTCGACGATCGACCACTTCCTGCAGCGGCAAGCCTTCCACCGCCGCGGTGACCTCAACAATCACCGCTCGACGCAGGGCTGGTGACCCGGCCAGCACATCCTCCTCGCTCTGCGCCGCGAACTCCGCGGCACTGGCCAGCTTGTCTTTCAGTTCCGGAAACCGGCTCTGGATACGCTGGGCCAGTGCCAGATCACTTGGCTGCGAGGCGACGGCTGGCAAGACAAACCGGTAAACGGCCCAGCCGGTGGCCAGCAGCAGGGCGGCGCTGAGCGACAAGCGGACGGTGGTCGATTCGACCCGCAGGAAATAATCCAGCCCACCGGCCAGCAGGAGGCCGACCAGCACGACCACCAGCGCCCAGCCCACGCCGTGGGCCAGCGTCGCCTGCCGCGCGCGGCGACGCACGCCGGTAAGGCTTTCCTGCAGTGGACTTGCGGTGGCCATGTGATTTCCTGATCGCCGACGAAAGAGCCCGGATATTCTATCGTATCGTGTTCTCTCGTGTCGTGTTTAATCGTATCGTGTTTTATCCTATCGTGTTTTATCCTATCGTGCAGAACGAATGTATTTTATCGCATGGTGCAGGAAAGGACGAATTCCAAACCAGCTACAGCATGCCGGCCCGTTTGCGTAACAGCCATTCGCAGGTTAACAGGACTACATACAGCAGCAGGACGCGCCAGTTGTTCCAGAGGGGAATCGGCGGCAGGCTGGCGACTTTGACCGGGCGGCCGGGCGGCAGTTGATCGACCAGCTGGTCGACGTTGGTGACATCAAAAAACTTTCCCCGCGAAATGGTGGCGGCTTTCTTCAGGTCGGCGACGTCCATTTCGCGGCGAGCGGTCTCGCCGGGTGGAGCGACGACCTTGAACCTGGCCGCGGGCGGGGGATTTTTCAACGCGGGGGATGCGATCCAACAGCGGTAGCTGTCCAGCGGCAGATGGGCGACCGTTGCCGAAAAAACAGCAGGGCTCTCCGGGCTGCGCCGCAGGGGGACCTGTCGCCGCTGGGGATCGCTGCCTTCCACGATTAGGGTGACGCCGTCGTCTTGGGCCGGCGCCAGCCGTTCATCGAAGAAGCGGACGCGCAGCTGCACGGGCGTGCCGCTCTGATATTCATTGCGGTCCGCCGACAGTTCGACGCCGCGATCGCCGAGCAGCTTTGAGCGGCTCAGGTAACGAATGGCCTGCACCCAGTAGCGAGCGAAGATCGCATCGCCCACTCGATAGCGCCAGCGGTAGGTTTCGTCTGTGGCGTGCCAGAGAACTTTTCCGGGGGGGACGTAATAGAGCACGATCAAAGGGAGTTTTCCGCCGTCGACGCCGGTCCGCGTGGGATGTTCGGCCAAGACGCGAGCCGCCGAGCGGAGCTTGCCGGCGTCCACCATCCAGTACATGTCCGGCAGGTCTTGCCAAATCGCCTCAGTTTCGGCTGGCGTGTCGCCCAACTGCAGCGGGGGGCTGGTCCGTCCCAGCAGGGTCGGCCGGATGGCGAAGCCTTCGGTCTGGTCGGAGCCGGTCGCCGNNAGGGGCGACCGCCGGAAATCGTCCGGGCGAAAGTGGCTGCCGCTGATCGCGATCAGCCCCCCGCCCTTCTCGGTAACGAACGCCTCCAAATTGTCCATCGTGCTACGGCTGAAGTAGGCCAGGTTCACATCACCCAGGATCAGTACGTCGTACGCGAACAAATCATCCCGGCTGACCGGGAAGACGCGAAGGGCGAACCGGTCCTGCTCGGCGTATTCCAGGTCTGCCTCCTGCAGCACAACATGCAGAGCAATCGTCCTGTCGCGTTCTAACAGGTGCTTCAGGTAGCGGTACTCGAAACTGGGCGAGGACTGGACCAGCAGCACACGGATTGGGTCTGCACGAATTTCGATCTGGCGGCTTAGCTGTGGTCGCTTGTCTTTCAATTCCTCCTGCAGGTTGGCAACCTCGATCTCATATTCGACAAGTCCCACCTGGGGGGGTCGGTGCGAGAGCCGTTCGCGCCGCGTGACGCCGTCCCGGTCCGCCGGGACTTCGCGGCGTGCCAGAATCTGACCGCTCTGTTTGTCTTTCAGCACCAGTTCCACTGTACGGCCCTCCAGCCCGTAAGCGGTCAACGTAAAATCAAAGTCGACATAGTCATCGACGAACACGATGTCGTCCACGACCAGGTCGCCCAGCTCCAGGGCGGGCAGCTTCTGCTGGCTGCCGACGCCGACCAGATAGAGAGGCACGGCTTTGCGACGAGCGTAGCTGGCGGTGTCGCTGACAGATGGGCCCTGCGTGTTGATCCCGTCGGTAAACAGCACGATCGCCGCGGGCTGGGTCCCGCGGAGGTCGTTCAGCACGCCGCGGACGCCACTGCCCAACTGGCTGGTCTGGCCGTTGGCCTGCAACTGGCGAAGTTCCTCCAGATACGTCTTGACGACCGAGGCCTGTTTCCGCTCGGCCGCCGCCAGGGCGTAGGTCCTTAACGTATAGCGGCTGGACAGGTCGTGCAGGACCCGTCCCTCGTCGGCCAGCAGCCACGACTTGACGATGTTCAGGCGACTGGTCGAGGGTAGCTGAGCGGCGGATGTCGATTGCTGCAGCTGGTCGGCCAGCGATTCGTCCGGCCAAGGGTCGACAAGGTCCATGCTGGCCGACTCGTCCACGGCGAGGGCCAGGTAGGGCAAGCTGGTACGGTTGAAGTGCACCCGCAGCTCGAAGACCATCACCAGCAGGACCAGCAGGATCAGCGACAACCGCAGTCCGGTCAGCAGCAGTCGCCACGATCGTCCGGTTGAACTACGTTCGCGGAAATAAAACCACAGCACGAAGGCTGCTGCGGCGGCCGCGAACAGAAAAACCAGCAGGACCATCGGCCGGCTCCAGCGCCAAGCCCCCGCCAGTTGCCACTGCACACCTTCGCCGGTGGGCGGCACGTCGACCCCCAGCAGCCACAGCAACCACAGCGTCATTTGCTGGTTCATGCGGAACGATGACCTATCCACCAGGCGAGGAACGTTTCCAAAAACAACAGGCCCAACACAATGCCCAGCAACCACTGGTGGAGGGTCAGGCCGGAGGAGGCCAGGCCGGCGTTTCTGGCCAGGGGAGCAGGTATGCTGCTGCTGGAACCGCTCAGTTGCAGTTGGGTGGGCAGCTCCTCCGGGCGGGCCCTCTCCAGGTCGCTTTCGCTGGTCCTCACATTGACCGCAAACTTGCCAGCCGGCGTGTCCGACTGGGCCGAGCGGACCGTATAGATGCCGCTGAATTC
>JABAOH010004663.1_pt1 | contig 26308 bp, 33 predicted proteins | sample 7062181 | NCBI WGS metagenome assembly JABAOH01 (sample SAMN14538630, study PRJNA623070) | marine sediment metagenome | biome: marine biome [ENVO:00000428]; feature: marine pelagic biome [ENVO:01000023]; material: deep marine sediment [ENVO:00002113]; isolation source: pool of 5 deep marine... | reverse complement strand
GACGTCGGGGCCCCCTGTTATCTGGTGAACGCGTTCGCCGCCAACGATCCCGAAAGCACCATGCTCATCCACGACGACGTCTTGGCCGCCTTGGACGTGGGTCCGGATTCGTGCGTCGGGCTGTTGAGCCTGCGGCCGGATCGGGGTGACCGGACGCTCCAATGGTTGGACGCGTTGCGGGGCGGGTTCCTTGAGCGGTTCAGCCGCCTCTACGTGCTGGGGCTCCACGCCCGGGCCTTGGCGTGGCGACTCAGGCGCGTCGACGACGCGGCGCGGGTCGAGGTGATGCGCGGGACGCGGCCGGCGGAGATCACGCGGGCGGCGGTCTCGGGAACCGGGGAGGCCGGCGGTGCCGTGTTCGGGTTTGGCAACATCGGCGGGGTAGGGGAAGCGCTGGTGGCACATTGGAGCGAAGCTGGCGAGCCCTGGGAGGTTACAAACTGATGGGATTCGAGATCCCGTTCATCGGGCTGCTGATCTCACTCGCTTTCACGGCGCTCACCGGCGTTTACCCCGGCGGTATCATCGTGCCGAGCTACCTCGTCCTCTTCATGAACGAGCCGGCGCGGATCGCCGGTACCCTGATCGCTGCTCTTTTGACGATGGGCGTCTATCGACTCTCCTGTCGCTGGCTCATCCTGTTCGGGCGGCGCCGCTTCGTCTTCCTCATCCTGGTCGGCGGTATTCTGGCGTTCCTCTGGCGTCAGTTCTTCCCCGCAATCTTTCCAGCGTCGCTCGAGTTCAGAGTGATCGGCTGGGTGATCCCCGGGCTGATCGCGAGTCATCTCGAGCGGCAAGGTGTCGCGGTCACGGCGGCGGCGCTGGTCACGGTTACGGTGCTGACCGGTTGGCTGGGTCTCATGCTCAACCTGTTGTGAGGCCGGAGTGCGACTCGTCCAATCCATCGATCGCCGATTGAAGTACCGCATCGTCGCAGCGGGGATCGTCAGCCTGCTCGCCTGGTTGTCGTTGCAAGCGACTTCGCCGCGGTCGCCGGATTCGTGGTCGGATGAGATGCGTGAGGCATCACGCCGCATGGAACGAGCAATCGCGGCCGTGGCGCGTCATCACGAGACGGCGGGCACCCCGATCGATGAAGCACTCGACCCCAACCGTACCGGCCTCATCGGGCCGGAATACTCTCCCCTGTTCACGACGCTGGGGCAACTGGAGGCGAAGCGGACGACCACGAATCCCGACATGGCGGGGCTGGTCGTGCATCTCCTGCGCCGCGCCGGTGTCTCCGCCGGCGACACCATCGCTGTGGGAGTTTCCGCATCGTTTCCCGCTCTGCTGATCGCGACACTGACCGCTGCCGAAGCGATGGGCGTTCACCCCCTGGCGATTCTCTCGCTGGGGGCATCGGCGTATGGAGCCACTCGGCCGGAGCTCAACCTGCTCGACATCCATGCGCTGTTGTTGAGCGAAGGCGTCGTGGGCACCGCTCCTGTAGCGGTCTCGTTGGGTGGCGCGGGAGATGTGGGCGCGGACTTCGACCCCGCATTCCGCGAGAGGCTGTTGCAGCAGATCGAGATGAGCGACGTCCCCTTGATCTACGAACCCGACCTGCGCGCGAACGTGGCCCGACGCATGGCGATCTATCTCGGCGGACCCGAGGGTCGGGTGGCGGCCTTCGTGAACATCGGTGGCGCCGATGCCAACCTCGGTACGAGCCCGCTGGTGCTCAGGGCCGAGCCGGGCCTCAACACCGAGCTCGCGTTGCCGCCGCCGGCTCAGCGTGGTGTGCTGTTCGAGATGGCCGCGCGCAGGGTCCCGGTGATCCACCTGCTCAACATCCGGGGTCTGGCGCTGCGCTACGGCCTGCCCTGGGACCCCATGCCGCTACCCGAGCCCGGTACGAGCCGGCTACGGGACGATGCGGGGGCTCGGGGCCTTCGTTTCTGGCTGATCACGGCCGCCTATTTCGCGAGCCTCGGCTTGATCGCCGTCGTGGCAGGCGGCCGGCACGCCTGATTGCAGCCCTTCCCGGCATGGGCTAAGATTCGCGACATAGCCCCAACGGCTGGTAACCTTGCGGAGGCACGGACCATGAAGCGTCACGGCCGGTTTGCTGTTGGGATAACCTCTCTCGCGTGTATGACACTGGCGGACGCCGGGCCACTCCTCGCCCAGGAAGCGCCGCTTACGGCCGAGTTGCCGGTGCTCCTCACATCTTGCGGCCAGAGTCCGGGTCCCGGCCGCGTTCGGTTCTTCCTCACCAGGCTCGACTTGGAGCACGAGTTCCTCGAGCAGGCCACCGCCCAGGATCTCATCGACGGAACGGAAGCCGGCACTCCCTTTGGGGCGGTCATCATCGTTGTCGGCGCGAGCCTCAAGGGGATGGGCGCGGCGGGCGTTTCGATCCAGGACGAGCTGGAGCGAACCGCGGCGCTGATCGAAGAGACCCGGCGCCGGGAGCTCACGCTTATCTGCGCCCACGTCGAGGGCATGGCCCGGCGCGCCCAGGGCGCGGCGCCCGGCGACAACTCCGACGAGCTGTCGATCGATGCGGTCTGTCCCGCCTCGGACCTGATGATCGTCCGCCAGGACGGAAACGAGGACCGGCGGTTCAGCATCATCTCGGAGAGCCAGGGCATCCCGCTCATCCTGTTCGAGAAGAACATGGAGCTGGGTGACGTCCTGAACAGCGTGTTCGCCCGATAGGTTCACCGTCAGACTTCACGTGGATATCTGGTCGAGACGTGCGGGAGGCGCTGGGGGCGCTACGAGCGAAACTCGTGACCCGGCACTCAACGAACTGTTCCAGTTCTCGGAAGCGGCAGGCCGCACAGGAGCCTTCTCGACCTGCGTTGGGTGCCGGGGAGCGGTGAAGCGAGAGCGCCCCCAAGCCTCCGAAAACCACCCAATACGTGCCGAGCTCTCCAGTAAGGAATCCGAGCGGTGAGCATGTTCGGGTATGCCGGGCTCGTCCTCGGCGTCATGGTCGTCGTCTACATCGCGGCCAAGCTGTTCAAGCTCTCTACCGAGCTGGCGATGTTCGCCGCGGCGCTCGGCGGAGCGCTCGCCGGCGGCTTCGGCCTGCCGGCACGGCACATCGCCGAAGGGGCGATGACCTACCTCGACATCAACCTCATCTTCATCACCGCCACCCTGTTCATGAACATCCTCAAGGATGCGGGTGGGATCGCGTTCGTCGTTCGCCGGATCATCGGTCGCTTCCACCGCAGCCGGGCGCTGCTCTTCGTGCTGCTCACCGCGCTGTTGCTGGTACCAGGCGCGCTCACCGGCGCAGGGAGCGTGACCGTGCTGATTACCGGTGGCTTGGTGGCGATCGTGTTGCAGACGATGGGGATCTCGAGGGTGCGGACCGTCGCCATCGTGTTCATCATCGCCGGGCTCAGCGCCGCGGCGCCGCCGGTGAGCCTCTGGGCGATGCTCACCGCCGCCGGCGTGAACATGCCGTACATCGGCTTCTTCATGCCGCTGCTCGTGCCCTGCGTGTTGGCCGCCCTGTTCACGATCTTTTTCCTGGGCCGGCGCAGCGGGGAGATCGATCTCGAAAAGGCACTTCAGGAGCTGCCGTCACCGCCCGCGGGGATGAGCTGGCTGCGTGTCGCTCTCCCGTTCGTCGTCTTTGTGCTGTCGATCGTTATCGGTCGGGCGTGGCCGCACGACACGCCGGTGGTCGGGTTGCCGCTCATGTTCCTCTGCGCAGCGGCAACATCGTTCGCGCTCTCGCCGGTCCGCCTGGACTTCCTACGGATCTCGCGCGAGACGATTGAGCAGCTGCTGCCGTTGATCGGAACGCTCACTTGCGTGGGTGTGCTGGTCCAGATCATGACGCTCACCGGCGTACGGGGCCTGCTTGCGGTGACAACGGTCACTCTTTCGGTGGCGTTGGTGTTCGCCACGCTCTTCATCGTGCTACCGGTCTCGGAGGCCGTCTTGATGTGGGGTGCGGCGCCGGTGATTGGCGTCCCACTGGTCCTGCTCTTCAACACGATAGGTCTCAACCCGATCGTGGCACTGGCGGGCATGAGCGTTATCTGGCCGTTGGGAGATGCGCTGCCCCCCACGGCGATAATCGGCCGGCTAACCGTGGATGTCGTGGGGTACAGGGACGCTTATGTGAAGTTCTTGAAGAGCTGCATCGTCCCGGCGGTCTTCATCATGATCATCGGTACGCTGATGGTGATCTTCTCTAGCGAGCTTTCGTTTCTGACCGGGCTTTGAGAAAAAGGGGAGTCATGGCCATTCTGCAGACGCTCATCACGGTCCTCTATTACGGACTGATCGCCTATGTGGCCGTGATCCTGATCTGGAACTTCAGCAAGACGCGGAAGTGGGAGCAGGAGGTGCTATACATCATCGTCCTCATCCCCTTCCTACTGCGTCTGTTGAGGCTGAAGTGAGGTGATGGTCGTGGATGGCGGATCCGAGAATCGCGGCGGCGGCGCACCCCTCGTCCGGAAGCTCGTGCTAAGCGCCCTGGGGCTGCTGCTCCTCGTCACGTCCGGGTGGAGCTTCTACCGGCACCGGCACCTGGAGGAGCCGGTGGTCCTGAGTTCCGGCGTCACCGAGGTGAAAAGGCTGAGCGATTACTTCGACGGTATCCGCGGCGCGATCAACGACTGCAACGTCTACATCTTCGAGGGCGCGGAGCCAGGCGCCACCATGTTCGTCATGGGCGGAACGCACCCGGAAGAACCGGCGGCACGCCTGGCCGCCTGGCTGTTCGCCGAGAACGCTGTGATGGAACAGGGTCGGCTGATCGTGGTGTTGAGCGGCAACCGCAGCGCCACCACGGTCACGCGCCTGGGCGGTGCCTATCCACCCGATTTCTCGATCCCCACCGATTGGGGGGCGCAGACGTTCCGGCTGGGCGACCGCTGGTCGAACCCACTGGATCAGTGGCCCGATCCCGAGGTCTACATCCACTACCCCAGCGGGCAGTACCTGGCCTACGTGGATGCCCGCAACCTGAACCGGACGTGGCCCGGCCGGCCCGACGGCACGCTCACCGAGCGAACGAGCTACGCGTTGATGGAGCTCATCCGCCAAGAGAACGTGGACATCTTTATCGATCTCCACGAGGCGGAGCTGCAGTACCCGGTGATCAGTACAATAGTAACCCACGAGCGAGGAGAAGAACTCGCGATCTTCGTGTCGATGATGTTGAGCGATGAGGAGTTCAACATCGGGACGGAGTATTCGCCGAAGAACCTGCACGGTCTCTCGCATCGCGAGGTCGGCGATGCGTCGCAGGCGATCTCGCTGCTCTTCGAGGCGCCCGAGCCCTTCCTCGATGCCACCCGCGGCCGCACGACCCGCGAACAGCTGCTGACCGGCGTGGACGAGTTCGTTATGAAAGCGGGCGAGCACGGCCTGCTGTTCGAGCAGATAGATGAGAGCGGTTGGCCGATCGACGTCCGGGTAGGACGCCACACCTCCACCGTGCTGCAGACCATGGAGGCGTGGACCGAACTCCATCCCGACCGGCCGTTGAGTTGCCGGGGCGTTCCGCGCTACGCGGAAGTAATCGCCGAAGGCCTCGGACACTGGTTGCGCGATCCGTCCGCAGCGGTACCGGGGCGGCTGGTGACCGAATAGTAATCATTCGAAAGAAGGAGTGATCCCGTGAAACGTACTAGCCTGTCGAGCTTCTGGATTCTGGCGGTCGTCGCGGTCTTCGCCGTCGGAGTGAACACGAGTGCGGCGCAGTCGCTGGACGCGCTGCCCCTGGGGGCGCAGTGCAGCGAATCGCCGGACGATCCCGGTTGCGGCTGTAATCCCGAATATCAGGACTGCGGCTGTACCAGCATCCAGGTCGGAAAGAACGCGTCCACCGACGGCTCGGTGATGACCGCTCACAGTTGCGACGGCAACTACCGGACCTGGCTGCAGATCGAGCCGCGGCGCGAGAACCCGCCGGGTGCGCGCCGGCCGATCTACTGGGGGTTGTTGCACACCGAGACCCCCGACGACATGCGCAGGGTGCGGCTCAAGGGAGAGATCCCCGAGGTGGCGCAAACCTACCGCTACTTCAACGTCGCCTACCCGGCGATGAACGAGAAAGGGCTCTCGATCGGCGAGACGACCATCGGCGGTCGGTCCGAGCTGCGAAACGACGAGGGGCTCTTCCTGATCGAGAACCTCCAGGCCATAGCGCTCGAGCGGACCACCACCGCCCGCGAGGCGATCCAGCTGATCGGCGAGCTGGTGAAGGAGTATGGGTACGGTGACTACGGTGAGTGCCTGACCTTCGCCGACTCGAAGGAGGTCTGGCACTTCGAGATCATGGGCGCCGGGCCCATCGAGGTCGGTGCGGTCTGGGCGGCGGTCAGAATCCCCGATGACCACGTCGGGGTCTCGGCCAACATCCCGCGGATCAGTGAGCTCGACCTCGACGACCCGGACCACTACATGGCCAGCGAGAACGTTCACTCACTGGCCGAGGAGATGGGCTGGTGGGACCCCGATAGCGGTGAGCCGTTCAAGTGGTGGAAGGCGTACGGCAGAACAGATCGGCAGGGGAACCCCGCACCGCCTTTCTCGACGCGCGAGTTCTACATACTGAGCACACTCGCACCTTCGCTGAACCTCACCATGGAAATGGAAGAGCTGCCCTTCTCGGTGAAGCCCGACGAGAAGGTCTCGGTGCGCGACGTCCTGCGTTACTACCGCGAGACCTACGAGGGTAGCGAGCTCGACCCGACCCGTAACCTCATGGTGCCCTACCGGCCGCGCCGCGGTGAGAGCCGCCCCGACCAGCCCGAGATGGTCAAGAGCCCCATCGTCAACAACTGGTCGATCCGCGACTTGGCGGAGCTGTTGAACTCGATTCAGCCGGGCGTCGTGCAGCCGGTGCGCACCATCGCCGTCGCCCGCTGCTCCTACTCGCAGATCATCCAGAACCGCGACTGGCTGCCGCCGGAGATCGGCACGGTCGCCTACTTCTCGTTCGACAATCCCGCCCAGAGTCCGCGCATCCCCGTCTGGGCCGGCGTCACCGAGCTGCCCGAGAGCTTCAAGATCGATTGCCAGCACAAGTACCGCACCGATTCCGCCTGCTGGTGGTACCGCCGGGCCAACCGGCTGGCGATGATCAAGTGGGGTTGGGCGCGACAGTACCTGGAAGCGGCCGTCCAGGCCTACGAGAGCCAGCTCTTCGAGGAGGCGCCGCTCATCGAGGGGCGGGCGCTGGAGCTCATGCGTAGCGAGGATGGGAACGACCCGATGCTCTACCGCGAGTTCCTCACCCGCTACACGAATAATTTCGCCCGGGCGACTATGCAGAGGTGGTGGGAGCTGGGCGACTTCTTCTGGGCCGAGTTCGCGAGAGGGTGGTGACGCGTTACGGTTCTTGTCTGACAGGGATGTAGAGCTGTTGTCCCACCTGGAGCCGCTCGGGGCGAACGCTCGGGTTGGCTGAGCGGATCGCGGTGAGATCCGAGCCGTAGGCCATGGCAAGCCGGCTGAGCGTATCTCCGGACTTCACGGTGTGCTGGATCGAGCCGGCGCGCGCCTGCGCCTGGATCCGCGCGTAGTTTGCAACGAACCTGTCGCCGCTTCGGGGCGGCAGGCGCACGTAGTAGCGCTCGCCGGGAGGCGTGACGCCGCGGATCAGTTGGGGATTGAGCGCCTTGACCTCGGCGACATCTACACCGGCGGCCTCAGCGATCACGTCCAGGCTGGTCGCGTCCGGCACTTGGCCGAGGTCATAGCTCAGAGGTGGAGCGGCCGCGACGGTGAGCCCGTACCTGTCCGGCTGCTTCGCGATCAGCGCGGCAGCGATGAGCTTGGGAACGTATTCCCGCGTCTCGGTCGGAAGGTACCGGCGACGGGCGATTGTCCAGAAGTCGCGACTGCCCGTACGACGGATCGCGCGCTGCACGCGCCTCGCCCCGCCGTTGTAGGCGGCCGCCGCCAAGTACCAAGAGCCGAATTCCTCGTAAAGGTCTTTCAGATAAGCGGCAGCGGCGTGCGTGGCCAGCACCGGGTCGCGCCGCTCGTCGATCCAGTAGCTGACTCGTAGGCCATAGCGGCGAGCGGTGCTGGCGAGGAATTGCCACAGCCCCACAGCGTGCGCCGAGCTGTAGGCGTTGGGGTCGTAGCCGCTCTCGATCATCGAGAGATAGACTAGATCCTGCGGCAACCCGTGCTCGCGCAAGATGGCCCGCAACGCCTGTTCGTAGCGACCTCCCCGGGCGAGGTGAATCTGGATGTTCCTGCGTCCACGCCTCTGGTAATACGAGAGCCAGCGGTCGACTGCCCTATTGTATTCGATGGGAATATCCCAGGCCGGTCTACCTGCCACCGGCGCGGAGACTATGCTTACAAGGGCGTTCTGCGTCGAGTCCGCGTCTGGGTCGGTCGGGCCGTTGAGCGTGGAAAGCATCAAGGCTGCCAGGCAGCGTGCAACGATCATCGACTCGGTCGAGCTCCTCGTAGTGATAAGGGGCAGGTGAGCACGGCTCGGGTCTGGCCGCTGCGGGCAGGTCCTCCCGCGGGCGCCGAACCGGGAAGCAAGCGACGTACCCATCCTGAGCGTTTGACGTACTTCATTGGGGAATAAAGGGTTAGAGCGTCAGGTTCGAGTGTTCTGTGGTGTGATGGCCCCTCGGGATTTCGGTCAATCCGACATAGCCGGGCGTTCTGACCTGCTTCAGGCAGCGGTTCACGCTGGTCTGGGCGCGGGACGGTCACTAGGTATGGCTGGGTAGAGATCAGGGCGATTGCCGGCTCCGAGGCGCACCTTTTAGCGGCGTGCCAACTCGATCAGCGCCGGATAGGGTGCCGTGCCGGGCTTCCTGAGCTCCGCAACAACCACTCCCCGGTCGGTGACGAGTATCTCCTCACTGCGGCGCACCATGCGAACGTACTCGCTGAGTCGGTTCTTGAGTTCTCGAATTCCCACGACCTTCATGAGGACCATGTAGCTACACGTAGCTACATAGGGCATCCTTCGTAGCCTTCTGGGGACAGGTCGGCTGGACAGTCAACAGGCCGTCAAGGCGCGCGCTGCTCAGCGGTCGGAGGGCGATAGCTGTTTGGCGTGTAACGAACCGAGAGGGTTCGAATCGAGTTACCCTAGCAGCAGGCGCGGGGTAAGGAGGTATTCCTATGAGGTTGGCACACTCGATCTTGGCTGGCGCGCTTCGGAACGGCTATCGACGGCGAGTAAGCGCCTTGGGCAGCGACCGGGTCGCCGCCGACGGCCGGCGGCCCGGTAAACATAAGTTCTGGCGCAAGTCTTTTGATGTGTTATATTTCGACGCGCGCGGACCGCCGTCTGGACCATGTCTCCCCCGTGTACTCTGCGCGAACTCCCCCAAAAACAAACGTTTACGCGCCCTGTCCTAGTCATCGTCTCGGGGATTATCGCTCCGAGCTACTCGAGAGGGGAGGAACCGATATGTTGAAGAGGTTGTGTGGAATCGGTGTGGTGCTCGCCGTCCTGAGCGCGACTCCGGCGCTGGCCCAGGTGCCGGGCATCGGGTTCGAGTTCGAGGCGTACGGCGGCGCTTTCGTACCCGGCAGCGACCTGGTGGATGAGACGGATTTCGTCCGAAGCCACAAGACCGGTCTGGGCCTGGGCGCCCGAGCGACGGTTGTGATTCCGGGGCCGCTGGCCATCGAGGGCAACTTCATGTACGCCTTCAGCGAGGTGGAGGACACGCCGGCCGGCAGCGAGACCGGCGCGAAGGTCTATGCAGTGAGCGCAGTTCTCCAGTTCGGTTTCAGCCTACCGGCGGCACCGGTATCGTTCCATATCTCCGGCGGTGGCGCCTACATCAATCGCAGCGGCGATTCCTATGACGGTTGGGAAGAGAAGGGTGACATCGGTGGTGTGGTGGGCCTGGGAGCGAAGATCGGGTTGCCTGGCATGTTCAAGATCCGCATCGACGCCGAGAGTTATCTGTACAGTGCTGCGGTTGTTGACCAGGGAGCGAGGGTGATGGACTCGCAGTTCCAGTACGACATCGTCGTGTCCGCTGGTCTGGTGATATCAGCGCTCTAGGTTTCAGTCACAACGGCAAGCAGGAGGGCGCAGCGGTTGCTGCGCCCTCTTTGCATCGCTGATTAGCTTGCGCGAGGCGGTCAGTCCGTAGACTCGAGGCGCGCCTTGGCCCGGGCCAAGGCGTCTTGCAGCTCTTTTGTGCCAAGCGAGACGATCAGCGACTTGGGCACGAAGCGCAGCAGGCCACCGACCTGTAGTGCAACGCGCATCGTGACGCGCGTACCGTTATCGAGCGCCTCCCAGGTGATTTCGCCCTCTGCCTGTGCGTCCGACTCGCTCGCACTCTTGTAAGTGACCCGTCGGTTGGGCTCGTAGACTGTATTGACGTAGACGTTCTCGAACCGCTTGCCCATGAACTCGCTGACATAGCGGCGACGAGTTCCGACGCTGGGCTCGCCCTTCGGCGACTGCTCCGCCTCCCGGAGATTCGGTTGCCACTCGTGCTCACGGTCGATGTCCTGCATGTACTCGAAGACTTCCTCGACGGGACGGTCGATGGTGATGCTGGCGTCGTATCTGAGCATGCTTCTCTTTATCAGCCGTTGTGGAACCAGCGGGCGAGTTCGAGTCCGTGCTCGAGCAGCAGGTCCGTATCTTTCAAAATGTCGGCGGCGCGACGGTCGGCTATGACTGTGCCGTGGTCGATGAGCACCAGGCGCTGACATACCGCGGCGGCGAACTCGACATCGTGGGTCACGACGATGACGGTCTGTGAGCGGGCCCTGAGTATCTCGGCGATCTGGCGGCGGCCGCGCCCGTCGAGGCTCTCCGTGGGTTCGTCGAGTGCCAGGACACCAGGGTCGAGGCTGAGGACCGTGGCGAGCGCCGCCCGGCGCTTTTCGCCGCCGCTCAGGTGGTGGGCGGCTCGGCCGGCATCGACCTCACCCAGGCCGACGCTTTCCAGGGCACGCCTGGCCCGCTTCTCGGCCTCTTCACGCGATGCGCCATGACAGAGCGGTCCGAACGCCGCGTCCTCGAGCAGGGTCGGCATGAACAGCTGGTCGTCGGGATCCTGGAAGACGAGCCCGACCCGCGTGCGGACGGCCGGCAGGTTCTCGGGCAGCACTGCGAGACCGCCGACGCTCAGCGAGCCCGCAGTCGGTTCGAGGATGCCGTTCAGCTGCAGCAGTAGGGTACTCTTGCCGGCGCCGTTCGGACCTACGACAGCGACGTGTTCACCGGGCTCGATCGTAAGAGAGATATCGGAGAGCGCTGGAGCCGACGCGCCCGGGTAGCTGTAGTGCAGGCCGGCAATCTCCACACCCCAGGCGCTATCGCTTCCCAGGCAGCTCATCTCATGACCTCTATCAGACCACCCAGCCAGATGACGGCGAACAGCCCGGCTATAGCCAGCGTCAATCGGCGGCTCACCGTGGCGGCCGGCTGAAGCGTCGGCAGCCGATCGCGGTAGCCGCGGCTTAGCATCGCCGCGTGGATCCGCGCGCTGCGATCGTGCGCTCGCAGGAAGAGGTGGGCGAGCGTCGACGCGCGGGCCCGCCAGAGGCGCAGGCGCGACGCGTCGCCCATCCGGCTGCGGATGGCCCGGGCGGTTCGGTCGAGTTCGTCGTTGAGCAGGTAGACGTAGCGGTAGCCCAGCGACAGCGAACTCTTCACCAGGCGGGGCAGCGGCAGACCGTCAAGGCCGCGTAGCAGGTCGGTCGCCCGGGTGACCGAGATGACGACGGCGACCGCCGAGACCGCGAGGGTCGCGCGCGCTACGATCTCGGCGGCCCGCAGCAGGCCCGTGCCGCTGAGCGACACGGGGCCGATTTCGAGCACGGCGGGTCCCGGGACGCTCACGGGCAGTGCCAGCGCCGGCAGCAAGAAGAACGGAAGCGCTTGGCCGATGCGTCGTGCGAGGGCGCTCACCGGTAATCGCGCCGACCATACGCCCAGCGCGACGACGAGACCCAGAACCGCCAGCGCGCGCCAGGCACCCGGCGGCATTAGGCCCGCTGCGAAGGCGGCCGACAGGGCGATCCAGATCCGCTGGCCCGGACTCGTGTGAAAAGTGAGCCAGGACTCTCGGTCGGCGTAGCGGTCCAGGTGAGTGAACCCCATTAACCCTCCCGCGTGCGGCGGGCCCGGGCCAGCGCTCTGACGGTGGCCGCCGTACCGGCGAAGAGAAGCGCCACTCCCAGCACCACGGCGACGAGCGTACCCACCGCGCCCGGAATCGAGGCGCGATAGCCGGCGAGCGGTGCCGCTTCCCAGGAGGCGGCCGCGTCGGCGAACCCCAGGTCGATCGCCAGGCGCTCGAGACCGTCGGGAGCGGTCGATGTGATGATTGCCAGGCTACCGGCGAGTATCGCGACGACGCCCAGGCCCGCCAGCACGGCGGCCGGTGCCGGCTTCACCGCTGCCGAGCCTCGCGGTCGGAAAAGCAGGTCGGGTCGCTTGCGCGCCAACGACCACACCGCCAGTCCGGTGATACCGGCCTCTGCCAGCCCGATGGCCGCGTGCACGCTCGCCATCGCACCCACCGATAGGCGAGTCGGTGCGATGCCGCTCAGCCCTAGCTCGAGTCCGGCGACGACCCCGGTAAGCAGCGCCGCCAAATAAGCCGCGACCGCCGCGCTTAGTGCGCGGCTCAACGGACCTTCTCCGGCAAGGCCCGTCAGAACTCGGTAGACGGCGTAACCCAGCAGCGCTCCCGCCCCGGCGATGTTGAGGACATTCGCCCCCAGCGCTGTTAGGCCGCCGTCGGCGAAGATCAGCGCCTGTGCTATAACCACCGCGGTCATGACCAGAAAGCCGGCCCACGGGCCGAATGCTACCGCCACCAGCGTGCCGCCCAGCAGGTGCCCGCTCGTCCCGGCGGCGACCGGGAAGTTCAGCGCCTGCGCGGCGAAGACCGCCGCGGTGGCGAGCCCCAGTGTCGGGGCCGCGCGGTCGTCGAGGCGCTTCCTCGCCCGACGGGCCGCCAGCGCGGTGAGCGCCCCCGCAGCGGCGAAGGTGCCGGCGGAGACGGAAGCCGAGAGGAAACCGTCGGGTATATGAGCCATGGCCGTACCAAGATACCTCCGCCACCAGCCACCGCCACCGACCCCTTATTAGGCGCGCTCGTGCTCGCAATCGTGATCAGTCCGCCGATTCGCATCGAGTACGATTACGAGTACGATCACGATTACGAGCAGGAGTGAGAGAGGAGGTTGCGAGGGTCACTAGCGCTGCTTTTCTTCAAGTCTCTGGGAACACGATGACGAGGACTCGGGCGCGCGAATGGGAGGTCTGGATGAGTGAAACGCACTATCGCCCGCGGCTCCGCCCGCTGGAGCCCGAAGAGGCGCCCGAGATGAAAGACATCTTCGATGCTTTCTTGAAAGAGCGTGGCACTGTTCCGAACATGTATCGCACGCTGGCGCGGCGTGGCACGCATATGCGCACGATGTTCGACCACTTCCACACCGTCATGCGGACCGGGACCGTGTCGCCCCTGCTCAAGGAGTTCATCTCGGTCCGCGTCTCGGCACTCAACAACTGCCGCTATTGAATTGCCGCACATACCGCGCTGGCAGCGCGGCTAGGCGGCAGCGAGGCACAGATCGAGCCGACGCTAACCGGCCAGCTCGAGGGAGTCGGCTTCTCCGATGCCGAGCTGGCGGCGCTCCGCTTCTCCGAGGCGGTGACGGCCGATTCCAACGCGATCCCCGACGAGACCTACGTCCAGCTGCGCACGCACTTCGATGAAGGAGAGGTCGTCGAGATCTGCCTGGTCGCCGGCTTGTTCGCCTACTTCAACCTCGTAAACAACGCGCTCCGTGTGGAGCCGACGCGATAGGGGATCGGCAGTGAGCGGTCGGCTTGGCGGTCCTCTCGCTTCACCGCTCCCCGGCACTCAACGTATGCGACCTCGCACTCCCGAGCGCTGAGGTCCGGCGTTGAGTGCCGAGTCACGAGTTACGCTCGTAGGACCGCCAGCGCCTCCCTTCACAGCCTGCCGACTCCCCGAATCCCCGAATCCCCAAATCCCAACCCCCCTACTCGGCGCCGACCTCCCCTTGTAGGTTCAAACGTCATGGTCAGTCCATCGACATCCATGCGCGTCTGGCAGCTGGTGCGGCCCGGCGAGCTGCGGCTGGAATCGGTCGCTGTCCCCGAGCCCGGTGACGGCGAGATTCTGGCGCGCGTCTCACTCGCTCTGACCTGCGGGACCGATCTCAAGGCCGTCGACCGCGGGCACGCTCGCCTAGAAGTCCCGGGGCCGCTGGGTCACGAATGGGCCGGCTACGTGGCCGCCGTGGGGCCCGGTGTCCTCGGCCTCACTCCGGGTACCCGTATAGTCGGCATGCCGACGGCACCGTGCGGCGATTGCGCCTACTGCCTGCGCGGTGCCGAGAACCTCTGCCTCCACCTGTTCGAGCACACGGCGCTCGGCGCCTACGGCGAGTACATTCTCGTGCCGCGGCAGATAGTGAACCGGCACATCTTCCGGCTTACAAGCGATATCTCCAACCTTCAGGCTGCCTTCATCGAACCGGTGGCCTGCGTCGTCCACGGCGCTGATCTGTTGCATATCGCCGGCGACCGGACGATCGCCTTTCTCGGGGATGGTGCGATGGCGCTGATCTTCGTGCAGGTGGCGCGCCTGCGTGGCGCCGGCCGCATCGCGGTGATCGGGCGGCACCGCCAGCGGCTGGAGCTGGCTCAGCAGTTTGGTGCCGATGTTACCGTCGACGCGAGCGACGGCGACGCGCTCGAAGTTGTGAGGGAAATGAGCGACGGCCTCGGAGCCGACAGTGTGGTCGAATGCGTCGGGCGTCCGGAGGGTTGGGAAGACGCGGTGTCGCTCGTTCGCCGGGGTGGTGAGGTTCTCTTTTTCGGTGGCTGCGAGAGAGGCGCGGGGGTGAAGCTCGATACCGAGCGAGTCCACTACGATGAGCTCACCCTCAAGGGTGGGTTCCACTACACGCCCGACTGTGTGCGGCGCGCCGGGGAGCTGACCTGTGATGGTTATCTGAACCTCGAGCCCTTGGTGACGCATGAGATGTCGCTGGATGAGCTGCCTAAGGCGTTCGAGCTAATGCGGCGCCGCGAGGCGCTGAAGGTGGCGATCATCCCATGAACGCATCGGGCGGACCGATGATGAGCGCGGCCCGTGCCTACTCGCTCGATGACGTGCGGGTGGAAGAGGTGCCGCTCCCGAAGCTCGAGCCTGGCGACATCCTCGTGCAGGTCGTCGTATGCGGCGTCTGCTCCAGCGACGCGATGGACTGGTATGTGAGTCGCAAGGTCCCGGTCGTACTCGGTCACGAACCGGTGGGAATCGTACACGAGGTGACGCCCGGGGTAGAAGGAGTCGAGGTCGGGGATCGCGTCTTCTTCCACCATCACGTGCCCTGCATGGAGTGCCGGCTCTGCCAGCGTGGCCAGTACACCTCGTGCCACCGGTTCCGTGAGACGTCGCTCGATCCCGGCGGTTTCGCCGAGTTCGTGCGGGTACCCGCCGAGATCGTGCGCCTCGATGTGCTGAAGCTGCCGGACCAGATCTCTGATGAGTCGGCCGCCTTCATCGAGCCGCTCGCCTGTAGCCTGCGGGCCTTTGGCAAGCTAGACGTCGCGCGCGGCAGCAGTGTATGGGTGGTCGGTGCCGGGCCGATGGGGCTAATGAACATCCGGCTGGCCCGCTACTTCGGGGCCAAGCCGATCATCGTCAGCGATCCGGTCGAGGTGCGCCGCGAATTCGCTTTGGGTGTGGGCGCCGATCTGGCACTCGACCCGGGCCAGCCCGATTTCGACGAGAGGATGGCGGAGGCCACCGACGGGTGGGGTGCGGAGAAGATCATCGTGATGCCGGGCGCTGTGGAACCGATCGAGCACGGATTGGCACATGCCGCTCCAGGCGCCATCGTGCTCGTCTACACGCCGACACCACCGGAGGCGACCGTCGGCTACCGCCCCCATGACCTCTACTTCAAGGAAGTGACGATCACCCACAGCTACTCAGCCGGGCCCGTCGACACGCGCGAGGCGCTCGACCTGCTGGCCGGCGGCGACTTCGAGGTCGAGGACCTCATCACGCACCGCTTCGGGCTCGACGGGGTGGGTGAGGCGCTTCGGCTGGCGAAGACGCACGACGAGTCGCTGCGCGCGATGATCTATCCGCACGGTATCGGGGTGGAGGTGAAGGCTATTTGAAACTTGAACATTGAACATTGCACATCGAACATTGAACATCGAAGTGATTTCAACGTTCGACGTTCAATGTTCAATGTTCGATGTTCACACGCAATCAGGACATGAGCGAGGAAAGATCGTTGGGCAGTCGCGTAATCCGATTCAGCGACTTCCGCTGGGAGGGCATCGAGCCCGCCCCCTACAAGGAGGCCGGCGTGGATTGGAGCGCCGTCACCCGCCAGCTACTCCTCGGCCCCGACGAGGACGCGCCGTTCCATTTGCGCTACTTCGAGGTCGAGCCCGGCGGCTACACGACGTACGAGCGTCACGAGCACCAGCACGTCGTCGTGGTCCTGCGGGGCAAGGGCGAAGTGAGGTTGGGAGACAGCTGGGAGTCGGTTAACTACGGCGACGTAGTCTACGTGGCGCCGAACGAGCCGCACCAGTTGCGGGCCAGCGGCGATGAGCCGTTCGGCTTCTTCTGTATCGTCAGAGCCGACCGCGATCCAGCCGTCCCGCTGTAGCTTCTATTGTACACGGTACACCGCATACCGACACAACATACCGCCCACCGGCCTAGAGCCGCCACGCCACACCAAGGGCGAGCACGGCCTGATCGCCTTCGGCATACGGCCCCTCGCCGAAGCGCACGTCGAGCATTACGCCCATCGAACGCGTGATGGAAAACAGTCCGCCCACATCGAGCAGCAGTTCGGCGTCGAAGCTGTCGGCCCCGGAACTGAGACCCAAGTCGAAGCGCGGATGAACGAAGATCTCCGAGTCGCCGCCCGCCAGGACGAAGCCGATGCCCGCGATGAAGCCGACGGGGATCTTCCAGACGGTGACGCCGGGGTCGCTAATACCGAGCCCGACGTTGAAGCTCAAGGCGAGTTGGCCACCGCCCGGTGACAGCGGACGCGAGAGTAGGTTGTAACGCAGGTCGCCACCGGCGAACGGCGAGTCCTTGGCGTCATCGATCAGCCAGAGACCGGCGCGGCCACCGATATCGACATCGTCGCTGACCGGGAATCGCAGCATCCCACCAAAGACATACGCGTTCTCAGGGAACGCGATGTACGGCAGGAAGATCTCGGTGGTCGGTATCCCGGCTGTCAGGAGCGCGGGCTCGGCGACGACCTGGCCACGGGCCTCCCCGGTTCCGGCAAAAAAACAGGCAACCGCCGTCGCGGTCGCCAGTAGCTTCCTCGATCCACCCATAGCGATCCTCCCGTTAGCGCCTACGGCGCGTTTGCCCCTCCACCCGGTATATTGGGGCCGACTGGGCCAGGATCAAGTGGGCGCCATCCCCGCGTCCGATCCCCGCCGTTCTTTAACACTTTGGCGCGTCGCTGCATCTTAAGAGTGGTATGGACGAAGCGGTTCTGATTCAACAGGCGCGGCAAGGAGACCGTGCGGCATTCGGGCAGCTGGTTAGGCTGCATCGCGATGCGGTCTACCGGTTCGCCGCCCGCTGGCTCGCCGACCCCGACCAGGCGCTCGATGTTGCCCAGGACGTCTTCGTTCGAGCGTTCAACGGCCTGGGCAACTATCGCGGTGACAGTCGATTCAGGACCTGGCTGTTCTCCATCACATTGAACACCGCCCGCTCCTTCGCGCGCCGCCAGAAACGTCGCGGTGAGGTCAGGATCGACACCGGTGCGGAGTTCATCGCTTCGCTTACGCCGCCGGATGCGAAAGCCGCCCGCGCCGAGGCCTTCGCCCGCGCGGCCGCCGAGCTGGCCAACCTGCCGGAGAAACAGCGGGGAGCTGTGACTTTGCGCGTGTTCGAGGGGCTGAGCTTCAAGGAGATCGGCGAGATCATTGGCTGCTCGGAGGGCTCCGCCCGCGTCAACTACCATCACGGCATCCAGAAGCTCAGGGAGGCTCTCACATGACGGGACAATATGATTGCGACAAGGTCGGCGATCTGATTCCCGAGTTTCTGGCCGGTAGGGTGTCGGAAGTGGACGACCGCGAGGTCCGGGGTCACCTGGAGAGCTGTGCCGAATGCCGTAACCGGGCCAACGCCGTGAGCCTGCTTCAGCAGACACCAATCCCACGGCCTGACCCGGACCGCTGGGATCATTTCGTGACGGAGGTGGTCGAGGAGACCGAGCAATACCCACGCTGGGCGCCGCCGCCGGGCCTCCTGTGGTACGCCGTGGCGGCGGTCATCGTCGTCGTCGCCGTCTTCCTCCTCTTCAGTCTCATAACAGGGTGAGTCGGTCCCGCAAAGCTACATCGACCAGCCAGGTAGCCCTGCTTGGCGCGCACGTCTCCAGCGCCGGCGGCGTCGAGCATGCCCCGGCCCGCGGCGCCGAGATCGGCGCCGACGTCATCCAGATCTTCACCAAGCAGGTCAATCGCTGGGCGGAGCGCGACATCGATGCGGAGACGGCGGCAGCGTTCAGGCGAGCTCTGTCGGAGCACTCGATTCGCGTCGCTGGGTCGCACGACTCCTATCTGATCAACCTGGCCAGCCCGAACGGCCGGCTGCGCGAGCGTTCCTATCGCTCCTTCTGTCGCGAGCTGGACCGCTGTCGCGCCCTTGAGCTCGATTTCCTCGTCACCCACCCAGGCAACGCCACCGACGGTGACCGCGGCGCCGGGCTCCGTCGCAACGCGAAAGCGATCGGGCGCGCGCTGCAGGCGGTGGGCGGTCCGACACGTGTGCTCATCGAGGCGACCGCCGGCCAGGGCACGGCGCTGGGCTCGAGCTTCGAGGAGTTGGCGGAGCTGCTGGAGCGGATCGGCCCGCGCTTTCAAGATCGTTTGGGCGTCTGCCTCGATACAGCACACCTGTTCGCTGCCGGTTACGATCTCGCCGGCGCCTACGATGCGGTGGTCGGCGAGCTGGATCGTATCGTCGGCTTGGAGCGCGTTCTACTCTTTCACCTCAATGACTCGAAGACGCCGCTCGGCAGTCGAGTCGACCGCCACGAGCAGATCGGCAAGGGCCAACTGGGCCCGGCCCCTTTCCGCCACGTCATGCGCGATGACCGGTTCCGGCTCGTGCCCAAGGTCATCGAGATCCCCAAGGGCGACGACCCGGTCCGCAGCGATCGCCGCAACCTAAGCTATCTGCGTCGCATGCTGCTTCAATAACCAATATCCGACATTCACTGATCGGTTGTCCAAGGTGTATTCAAGACCCGAGTGCCAAATTCCAATCACTGGTGCCGCACTTGCTCACCTGGGAGTTGGACCTTGAGATCTGCTACCTGAGAACCACTTGCACAACCGGTCACTGGATGTCGGATATTGGATATTGGACTCCTCTCACCGACCCCCGGGTTGCAATAGAGCGGCGGACGGCGTATTAGATCTCGGTCGCCCGCGTCGTCGACCCAATCGAGCACTTGAGTGATATGGGCAAAGACACGAACACAGGAGCACTGGCGGAGGTCGAGATGCGGATGCGCGCGGTGGCCGAGCTTTTGGGCCGCACGCTCCCTCCTCACCCGCCGGCCGAGCGCACGCCGGAAGAGCAACATCGCCATCTGCTCGAGGAAGCGGTGCAGCTGTATGAGAACGAGCTGACCTGGGAAGAGGAAACGGGCGAGGAGTCGACGGAGTCCGGCGCGGTCGTGTCGCTGGTCTTCCCCGGAACCCTGGCTCTGGTCGACGCCCTGGTCACTTCGCACGATCCCAGCGAACGCGGCGAGGGTGGTCCGCATCGTGATGTGGTGGCCTCGTTCCTGGGCTGGCTGGCCGATCGGCTGCTGAGGCTACGGTCCGGCGGTCTGCATGGAAGCGCGACGATTCGGGCTAAAGAGGCCGACCTCACGGACCGGCTTATCGACCTGGTGCTGCACCGCTACTGCGAGCTGAGTCCGGCGGAGGTCGAACTTCTGGAGGCGACGAGCAATTAAGCGAGCCAACCACAACTCATTCCGTTCCTGTCTGCGATGAAAATAATAGTCTGCGTCAAGCGTGTGCCCGACTCGGAGAGCCGGATCGCGAAGGCGAAGGACGGTCTCTCGGTCGATACACAGGGAGTGAAGTTCGTTCTCAACCCATACGACGAGTATGCGGTCGAGGAGGCTCTCAGGCTGAAGGAGACGGCCGGAGACGGCAGCGTAACCGTCATGACCCTTGGTGGTGAAGACGCGAAAGAGACGTTGCGCACGGCGCTGGCCATGGGGGCGGACGAGGCCGTCCTCCTCAAGGGGCAGCCCTCGGTCGACGGACTCGGCACGGCCGAGAAGCTGGCCGAGGCGATCAAGGGCCGTGAATATGATCTCGTACTATTCGGCAAGCAGGCGATCGATGATGACAACCTGCAGGTGCCGGCGATGGTCGCCGAGTTGTTGGGGCTTCCCTGTGCGACGGTCGTCACCGATCTACAGGTCGACGGCGGCGCGGTGAGTGCGACACGGGAGGTCGAGGGCGGTCATGAGATCTTCGAGTTCGAGCTGCCCGGGGTGGTCGCCGCTCAGAAGGGTCTCAATGAGCCGCGCTACCCGAGCCTCAAGGGGATCATGCAGGCGAAGAAGAAGCCGCTCGAGGAGGTGGATGCCGGAGACGCCGAGTCGCGGCTCGAAGTTATTGAGGTCATGAAACCACCGACGCGCTCGGCGGGCCAGATCGTCGGCGAGGGCGCCGACGCCGTGCCCGAGCTGGTGCGCAAACTCCGGGACGAAGCCAAGGTTATCTGAATACGATGAGCGTTCTTGCATTTGCAGAGCAGAGAGGTGGGGCACTCCGCGGTACCGCGCTCGAGACGCTGACGGCAGGGCGCGAGCTGGCGGATGCTCTGGGGGTCGAGTTGATCGCGGTCCTGCTCGGGCCAGCAGAGCTGGCGGCCGAGACGGGCAAGCTGGGAAGCTACGGAGCCGACCGCGTACTGACCGGCTTCTCCGACGCTTTCGCCGAGTACGCGCCGGAGGGCTACACGGAGCTGGTGGCGAAGGCAGCCCAAGAGAGCGGCGCGAAGGCGGTGCTTTTCGCGGCCAGCGCTCAGGGCAAGGACCTGGCACCGCGTGCCGCGGCGCGCCTCAAGGCGGGGCTGGCCAGCGATGTGACCGAGGTCGGGGTGGCGGATGGGCGCGTCGTCGCCGTGCGGCCTGCCTACGCCGGGAAGGTGTTCATGCGCGTCGGCTTCACCGGCGAGCCCGCCATGCTGAGCGTCAGACCGCGGGCCTACAAGGCGGTGGAGGCGCCTCGCGAAGCTCAGGTGGAGGAGCTGGCCGTCGGCGGCGAAGCGGCGGGTCGCACGAGGGTGCGGGCGGCGGAGGGAGAGGCCAAGGAGAGACCCGATGTCGCCGAGGCCGAGATCGTCGTCTCGGGTGGTCGCGGGCTGGGCTCGCCCGAGAACTGGAAGTTGCTGGAGGAGCTGGCCGACGCACTCGGTTCCGGCGCCGGGCTGGGCGCCAGTCGCGCCGTCGTCGACGCGGGCTGGCGGCCCCACGGCGAGCAGGTCGGCCAGACGGGCAAGGTCGTAGCGCCGCCGCTCTACTTCGCCTTCGGGATCAGCGGAGCGATCCAGCACCTGGCGGGCATGCAGACCGCCGGCTGCATCGTCGCGGTGAACAAGGACGCCGAGGCGCCGATCTTCAAGATCGCCGACTACGGGATCGTGGGTGATGCCCTCGAAGTCCTGCCGCGGCTGACGGAGGAGATCAAGAAACTCCGCTCCGACTCCTGACCTCTTTCGCAGGAGTAGGAGTCTCTACCTCTCGCGGAGGACGATGGCGTCGACTTCGCTGCCGGGGGGGAGGGTGCTGTCGGCAGGCACCCTTATCAAAGCGTCGGCTTCCGACATCGATGTCAGGATTCCCGAACCCTGTGGACCGGTGAGCCGGGCCAGCAGGGTGGCCTCCTGCCGCTCGAGCGTTACCCGATAGAAATGTGTACGGCGACCCGTGGTGGTCACAGGCTCGGCGAGTCGCACGCGCCGCCAGGGCCGGTCGTACTCCAACAGTCCCGTCATCTTTCTCAGTGCCGGCCGCACCAGCACCTCGAACGTGACCATCGCCGAGACCGGGTTGCCTGGCAGGGCGAAGACCGGCATCGCTCCGAGCATGCCGAAGGTGAAAGGACTGCCGGGCCGCATCTGGACGCGATAGAAGAGGAACTCCAGGCCCAGATCGTCGAGCACTTCCTTCACGTAGTCGTGGTCGCCGACCGCGAGCCCGGCGGAAGTGATCAACACCTCGTTGCCGATCGCCGATTCGAGACGTGTACGCAGACTGTCGGGGTCGTCGCGCGCGATACCCAGCATGACCGGCTCGCCGCCTGCCTCCTGCACCTGGGCTGCCAGGGCGTAGGAGTTAGAGTTCATTATGCGACGGCCGGCGTGCACTTCCTCTAGCTCGTCGAAGTCGGCCAGCTCGTCCCCCGTCGCCAGGATCCCCACCTTCGGTTTGCGGTAGACCGGTGCCGACGGCTGCCCCAGCATCGCCAGGACCCCGATCTCCGCCGGTCGCAGCAGGGTGCCGGCCGTCAGTGGCCGCGCGCCGACTTTAAGGTCCTCCCCGCGACGGCGAATGTTGCGACCCGCATCACTCCCATCGATGACCTTGACCGTGCCCGGCTCGGGACCGGGCTCGGTGTGCTCGAGCCGGGTGACGCCGTCGGCGCCAGTCGGTACTGCCGCGCCGGTCATCACGCGGACCGCTTCGCCGGATCCGACGGCGCGCGTTGGAAAAGCGCCGGCGGGTATTTCGTCTATAACCCTGAGGACCACCGGCCTCTCGCGGCTCGCTCGGGCCACGTCGCGAGAGAGAACGGCGAACCCATCCATCGCGCTGTTGTCCCAAGCCGGATGCGTGACGGTCGACTCGACATCGGCGGCCAGGACGCGGCCCAGGGCGACGCTCAAGCGAACGAGCTCGCGGTCCAGCTCGCCGACTCGCGATAGTATGATCTCACGAGCCTCATCCACCGAGAGCCAGTCGGGCCTTCGCGGTTGACGGGCGATGCCGGGCCGCTTCGTCATCGCGCGCCGCCCTCCATGCTGCGGACGGCCTGCTCGGCTCGCTCGCGGTCTGCGGGTGAGTTCACATTGAGGAACATGAGTTCGGGATCGCCGAAGCGGGTGACCATGTCCAGTGGTAGCGTCCGCACCGCGGTCTCCTCAAAGAAAGAGATGACGTGGCGGTCGCCCCGATCGAGAGCATTCTCGATGGCTTCGCGGCAGCCGCTGCCATACCAGGCGCAGAGCGGCTCCAGGCCGCGGCGCGATCCGCTCTCCGGTGCCACGACCTCATCACTGCCGGCGTCCCTGACCAATTCTCTGAGAAGCTTCGCCGAGAGGAACGGCATGTCGCAGGCGGTCACTAGGACGCCCGGGTAGCCGGCCTCCTCCGCCCAACAGACCGCGGTATGGATGCCGCCCAGGGCTCCGAGACCGGGCCGCAGGTCGGATCGCATCTCCAGACCCAGCGGTCGGTACGTGTCGAATTCGTTGGCGACTAACACCACACGATCGACCGCCTCGCGCAGCGCGCGGATCGCCCGCACCGCGATCAGTTCACCGCCGACCGCCTCCAGCGCCTTCGGTTGACCGGTGTAGCGGCGGTTGGCACCGCCGGCCAGCAGGGCGGCGAAGGTTTGGGCTTCGCCTTCGCTCGCTTGGCTCACAGCAGGCGCTCGCGCCTGAGCTCCTTGTGCAACGTCCTCAGGCACTGGTCCATGACGACGGTGATACCGGCGCTGCGCGCCTCTAGTGCCGCCTCCTCGTTGATGACGCCCAGCTGCATCCAGATCAGCTTGGCGCCGATCTCGATGGATTCCTTGACGTGTGGTGGTACGAGGTCCGAAGCGCGGAAGATGTCGACGATGTCGATGGGCCCTTCGGCTTCGCGGGCGCTCAACAGGTCGGCGTAGCATCTTACGCCGAGGATCATGTCGTGCTTGGGGTTGATGGGCACGACGGCGTAGCCCTGCTCCATCAGGTAGCGGGCGACCGAATTGCTGTCGCGGTACGACTTCGGAGAGCAGCCGACTACAGCGATCGTCTTCGCGTCTTTGATGATTTCGATTGTCTGAGGATCGAGCAGCATGGTCTATAGTCGTTCCTTGAGGTCGAGTGCCGGGAGCCCGTACTTCGGATCGACCGCACGTTGCAGCGGCTCGCTTCCGGCGTGCAGAATCACTTCCAGCGTAGGTCGCACGATGCCCTCGCGCAGGTGGCCGCCGACCACCGAGTAGTCGCGCCGCCCCAACGTTACATGCGTATGTACCAGGAGCTCGCCTTCTTGCAGCGCCACGTTGCCGACGAGCGCCAGNNGAGCTCGCCTTCGTGCAGCGCCAGGTTGCCGACGAGCGCCAGGACCTCCATCTGCTCGTCGAACTCGCGGTCCAGATACTCCTTCGATTCGGTATCGAAGAAGGCGATGCAGGTTCGCCGCATGGCGCCGATGCCGGTGAAGCTGCCGCGCTTTACGCCGCGAGCGGAGAGGAATTCCAGGAACTTGTTCGGGAAGATCTCATCGTCCTCGAGCCGGACGACATAAGTGTCACCGTGACGGGCGTATTGCATCGCGGGCCGCGAACCTCCTAAGGCTAGGGCAGGATCCTGGGCGTGACGCCGAACAAGAGCTCGATCAGCGTGCGCGCCAAAACATAGGGGACAAAGCCGGCGAACGCGGTGGCGAGTGCCCGGCCCGTTCCGAAATCGAGGGCCTGGCGGATCGCCACCAGAACCGTCCCGATCATCCAGACGAGCACCGCCAGGTAGAGCCAGGTCCCCGCGGCTGGCAGCATCCTGAGAACCAGCAGGACACCCGGCGCCTGCGCGAAGCCGATGGTTCGCAGCAGCTCGCCCCAGTCGGCGGTGCCTTCGAACAGCTGGACACCCACCAGGTAGCAGGTCCCCGACCACAGCGCCCAGCCGAAGTAGGCACCAACCACGCCGGCGATCAGGCCGCCGGGCCCCAGCTCCGCAGCGCCGATCGCCGCCGCCAGCGCCACGAGGCCGACGACGCCCGCCGCCTGGGCGGTCGCACTCTGGTCGTGCTCGACCTCCTCGTAGATCGGAACGCTGAACGTCGCCGCGCCCCAAAGGCGCTTGACGAATGACGACCGTGAGCTCGGTGCAGGCTCGTGGTTCTCCATTGACGGACCTCCCGGCGCTGCAGGTGAGTGATACGAGGCCGAATATACGACGTTGTCGGGCGGTAGCCAGTAGCCGGTTTCAGTGGCCGGTGGCCAGTAGCCGGAAAGTGTCCAAGCGTGAACTCGAGCTCCAACATTGCCGGCTACCGGCTACCGACCACCGGCTACTTTCTGGAGAGGGCGGACCCGCACTCCGACGTAAACATTCCGTCCCGGCGCCGGCTCGTAGTAGCGACCGGCGGTGGCGTTGACGACGACGGACGAGTTGTAGCGCACGTCGAATACGTTGTTAATCCCAAGGAAGGGTACGAACTCGAAGCCGGCAGTTTCCGCCGTGTATCCGAGGCGCAGGTCGACGACGACGTGGCCATCGTTGCGGTTCTCGTTCGCGCTGTCGACGAAGTAGTCATCGACGGCGGTCAGTCGTAGCGAACCAGAGGGGCCGCTAGCGCGCGCGTAACCGAGCCGCGCGTGGAGTCGGTGCGGCGGCACGCCCGGCACCCGGTTGCCGCCGAAGTCGCCCGCATCGGTGACGAACTCGTCGAACTTGAAGTTCGAGTACGTGTAGGCCAGGCTCGCCGTCCAGCCCGGCGCGACGAGCGCCGAGATGGCCGCCTCGATCCCCCGGTGCAAGCTCGAGCCGGCGTTCTCGAAGTAGACTCGCTCGATCCCGGCGGCGGCGAAGCCGATCAGTTGGTCCGCCACGTCGGCGTGGAACAGCGCGAGGCTGTAGCTCACCCGTCCGCCGGCGGTGCCCTTCAGGCCGATCTCGTAGTTCGTGGCCCGCTCCGGCTGCAGCTCCGGGTTGAAGCCGCCCAGGGTGTCGGTGAGCTCGGTGGTGGTCGGCGTCTGAAACGAGCGGCCGACGTTGCCGTAGAAGTTGAGCCGGGGCGCGTGGCTGTAAGTCAGTCCCGCCATCGGGCTCCACTGGTCCATGGTTCGGGCGCCGGAGTCGTCGGGGTCATCCTCCGTGACCAGGCGGTCAGCGACGTCGAAGCGGACGCGATCGTAGCGCAGGCTGAGGGTCAGCTCCAGCCCCGGGGCCAGAGCCAGGCCACCGTGGGCGAAGAGTCCCAGCGACGCCACACCCTCGTCCTGGTCGAGGGCCACCGGGCCGACGCTCTCGGCGTCACGGATGCGCTCGACCCG
>JABAOH010162641.1_pt1 | contig 26310 bp, 26 predicted proteins | sample 7062181 | NCBI WGS metagenome assembly JABAOH01 (sample SAMN14538630, study PRJNA623070) | marine sediment metagenome | biome: marine biome [ENVO:00000428]; feature: marine pelagic biome [ENVO:01000023]; material: deep marine sediment [ENVO:00002113]; isolation source: pool of 5 deep marine... | reverse complement strand
CATCATCTCCTGGTGAGCCTTCCTGTCACTCTCCAGATCGACGAGAGTACCCCCCAGGTCCAGGAAGACCGCCTTCAGAGGCAACTCAGGTTCCCGCCCGCCAGCTGGTGATGTAGCGCCGTTGGTCCTTGGAGAGGCTGTCAATCTCCACCCCAAGGGTCCTCAGGCGGACCTTGGCAACGTTCTCATCGATGTCGCTAGGAACGGGGTGAACGCCCGGTTCGAGTTCCCCGCTGTGCTCGCTGAGGTGAAAGACTGTCAGGGCCTGCAGGGCGAAACTCGTGTCCATAATCTCCACTGGGTGACCCTGGCCCGCCACCAGGTTGATGAGTCTCCCATCCCCAAGGAGATAGGCCCTGCGACCGTCCTTGAATGTGAACTCCTCCACCATGTCCCTCACCCGTTTCTTCGAGGAGCTGAGACCCTCCAAGTCCTCCTTCGAGATCTCCACGTCGAAGTGCCCCGCGTTGGCGAGCACGCACCCGTCTTTGAGGACCGCCAAGTGCTCCCCCCTCACGACGTCTTTGACCCCAGTGGCTGTGACGATGAAATCAGAAATCTGGGCGGCCTGCAGCATGGGCATGACCTCGAATCCATCCATCTTGGCCTCCACCGCCCTGACGGGATCCACTTCGGTGACGATGACTTGAGCTCCCATGCCCTGTGCCCTGAGGGCGATGCCTCGTCCGCACCACCCGTATCCCGCCACTGTGAACCGCTTCCCAGCGAGGAGCAGGTTTGTGGCGGACATGATACCGTCTAGGGTCGATTGTCCCGTGCCGTAGCGGTTGTCGAAGAGGTACTTCATCTGTGCGTCGTTGACGTCTATGACCGGATACCTCAGCTCGCCGTTGGCCGCCATCACCATGAGGCGCTTCACGCCAGTGGTGGTCTCCTCGCTACCACCCTCCACGTCCTCGATAGCGTCCGTCCGTTCAGTGTGAAGGAGGTAGGTGAGGTCACCACCGTCGTCCACCACGACGGCTGGGCGTGAGTCGATGACCTTGTGTAGGCAGTCGTAGTACTCCTCCCTGCTCTGACCCCTCTTAGCCAGGCTCTCCATTCCGTAGGTCTCCTTCAGGGCCACGGAAACGGCGTCGTCCGTAGTGAGGGGATTGCAGGAGGCCAACGAGACACTAGCGCCGGCCTCCTCCAGCCGAATTGCCAATGCGGCCGTCTTCGCCTCGACGTGCATGGCCATTCCGACACGCAGCCCTTTCAATCCCTGGCGCTCCACTATGTGACGGGTCGATTCTAAAAGGACGGGCATGCGATCCCTGGCCCATGTTATCCTTAGGCCACCCCTTTCCACATCATCCATGATGGACCATACTCCTGCAGTCTATATGGCTTTCCGCGAAGCGCAGGTTCACTAGATGGCATACAGTGGACCTTAGGAAGACCATGAGGTTCAAGGACAAAGTTGCCATCGTCACGCGTCATCAGGCTGACCGAGTCGCTGGCGGAGGTTGCCCGCAGACTGTGGGTCGAGAAAAGCGTTGTCCAATCTCAGAGTCGTAGTATCACTCTGATAATAATGTTGGCAAGGACGATGGCGGTAGTAGACAGAAGAATGACCACGAGACGACTCAATATCTGGGGGAGCCTATGGGACGCGCGCCCAACAGCGCATCCTCGTAGAAGGTCTTGAAAGTCAGCGGAACGGTTGAGGGCTTCCGACATCGAGATGCGCCGATTCTCTCAGTCTGGTGTCAGCGGTACCTTTCAGAGACGCATTGCGATCGGCATATATTTCTTACCACATGGGAGTTCCACAACATGGCGTGGCCGTCCCGGTCTACGCCCTCCTTGAGCACATCCTAGCTCGTCGTTATCAATGCTGATATGGCGCGCGAAGGTTTTAACCGGAGACCCAGCGAACGCCAGCGCGAGGGGTTTCTGATGCAGGAGCCTTACGAGGACGACTACCGTGCCGCTGAGATAGCCGACATCGTGCGGGGAGAACTCACTGCCATGACGATAGACGAGCTTAGGGCCTTCGCCCAGAACAACAAGATAGATATCTCCGGGCTGAAGGCCAAGGCAGACATTGTCGACGCCATGGCAATATACCCGGGGATTGCAACTCTTCTCGGCTTGGACGCGGGCGATACCGCTGGGGAGGTTCCCGCTCCACCCACTCCTGAGGAGGAGGTCGAGGAAACCACCCCTGAGGAGCCTGAGGAGCCTGAGGAGCCATCACACGTGGCCCTCAACGAAAGGCTTCGGGAATCACTGAGGACGAGGGTCGACTTCTCCGTCCTAGATAGCTTCCTCTCCGAGACAGTGTCCAAGTTCAAGGAAAGGAGCTTCGACGCCTCGCTCCAGACTGCGAGGGACTCGATCTACAAGGTCGACGAGAAGGTGAGAGACTACATCGAGAGTTGCTGGGCCTTCGCCATCGCATCCGCCCAGAAGATCCTAGAGACCTCCAACAAGAGCTCGCGGGCTGCCAAGGAGGCGAAATCTAGGTTACAGGAGGCTGCCGATGCCTTCCAGGGCGGCTCTTTCTTCAAGGCGTCCGAGCTGCTAGACGGCCTCGTGATAGCGGCAGTGGAACTCTTCAACTACGAAATGGAGAAGGCCCGAGACCGTGTCGCTTCCCAGGAGAAGGCTCTTCAGAACATCCAGGCCATGGGAGGCGACGTGAGTGCGGCGCTCACGATGCTGAGACGTGCCTCTGAGGCACTGAACGACAATGACAGAGCCAGTTATCTCGACCTAATAGGAGAGTCCGACGCTCTTGTGGAGAAGGCCAGAGCCGGTAGGATCGGGGAGATCAAGGATGCCCTCGACTCTGTAGAGGCAATGATCCACGAGACGGAGGCCATTGGGGCAGATGTCTCTGGAGCCCGAGACCTGTTGGAGAAGGTCAAGGACGCGGTGAGGTCTGACGATTTCATAGCGGCCAACGACCTCGTAAGTGAGGCAGAGCAGATGGTGCTGGAGATACAGAAGTCCCACATCGACAGGGTTTCGCAGATGAAGGAGAAACAGATCCAAAAGGTGAAGGAACTCATTGCACATATCAAGCCGCTCATCGACAAGGCTCGATCTGAGGGCTTCCAGGCTAACGAGGCGATGCAGGACCTGAAGGCCGCCGCCACTGCGGTCAACTCCGGCGACTACGTAAACGCCCTGCTGATGGCCAAGAAGTCCTACGGGGCCGTGAAGTCGTTCACGAGCCAGGTGGAAGCCGCGAGCCTGGAGAGCGTCCCAGTCGGCCTCGAGGAGGTCAAGGACCTGGAGGCGCTGGCCCCAGAGGAGGACGTGGAACGCCAGCTAGAGGTAACGTGTGCCAACTGTGGCTCCTCTAACATCGAGATCGGTAGTAGGGGCAAGTCCAAGTGTCTGGACTGTGGGAAGAAATTCAAGGTCCAGGCCTAAGCTAATGTAGCTAGCTCCTCACTCTGATTCGCGTGTCGAGGAACAGCTCGCCGCCGTGACTTTCCTTGCAGTGTTTCCAAGCCTCAATGTATCGGTCGAACTCCGGTATGTTATTGCATTTGAGACAGATGTAGGTCTTCCGTGTGGCCATGGACCCCGCGTCTTGTCCAAATCTGCTACACCAGAAGAAGGTTTCCCCTCCGTAATCACCAGAGGCTCTACTGTCGGTCCCAGTATGGTCGGTTTGTGATGAAGGTTATCTTTGCCTCCAAAAGGTCCTCGTAGAACTCCCCCTCCTCGTCGTGCATCTTTGCCAGGATTCTTGAGGCCGTCTGGGGCCCTATGCCGTAGACGCACTGGGCAATGATGGCCCTGCGCCCGTAAGAGAGAACCATGTCGGCCGATTGCCTCGTCTTCACGAGGAGTTTCAATTCGTCCTCCTTCAGGTCCTCCCTTTTCCTCTTCTTCTGTAAGAGGGTCCGAATGTACTCACTCCACCACTGCACTAGTCCCAAGAGCCTAGACCCACAGGCGGGACAGGCTGGGTTGTCCTCCAGGTCTCTGATGACGAGGCCTTCCTCCAGGTTTCCACACTCGAGACAGAGCAGGTTGACGAGCTCATGCTCCAAGTATTTCCTCATCCTCTCTGTGGTATCCCCCTGGATGTCGGGAGAGAAGATCTCAGGAGCCTCGATGTATCGACGGACGATGGGGTACCCCAAGGGAGTTGGTCTCTCCCCAACGTAGGTGGCCACTCTCACGGCGCCGTCACTGATTCTGCGGTAGAGGTCCATCAGACCTACACGATCGAGGTGGACCTCTAGGACCTCTCTCACCGTCTCATCATAGATGGGACTCCCCCGGAACCGGACAGGCATCTCCCGCAGTTCACCGGTCTTGATGAAGAGCCCCCTCTTCAGTGCCCCGAATCTCTCCGCTATAAACTTCAGGTAGTAGCCAAAGGACGTCCTTTCGTGCAACACTACGTCGAACGTCCCCTCGAGTTTCCCTATGTCCATGTGAAAGAGTCTCTCGACGAGTCCATCGAGGTCCAGCTCCGAAACTGCAACCGTGAGCTCCATCAGGACTCTGTAGCCATCCGACCACCAGAAACGGATCAGGTCCTCCTCTGACAAGGCCTCCTCCAGCACCTCACCCAGAGTATAGTTCAGCCTCTCCCCAAGGTGCGTGTGGACAATCAGGTATCGGTCAAACCCCTCCACGAGGACGGTGTCCTCTGTCGGCACTTCGGCCCCTGACTCCAGCTGGGCGCCGACTTCCTTCGCGGTGCGTAGAATAGCGGCTCTCTCAGCTGGCCACTTCTGTCTTAGTTCAGCCACCGCACGCTCCAGTTCCGGTCCGCTGGCGATTTTGGCAATGTTGCCTCTAAGCCTCCCCACATCCTGGGCGAGTTCGAAGGGTATTGGTAGGAGCTCTCCGTCCCAGCGGGCCACCAGTGCCCTCGGGTCCGATATCGGATTGACGTAGACGTAGCCGTCGTCCGCGATCTTCTCCATCGTCCACGCGCTCCCCCGAACGACGAAGTTGAGGCCCACCCTGCCCTTCTTCGCCATGAACTCGTCACCCAGGAGCCCGACCTTCTGTTGGGTCGTGAGATCCACCACGGGCCATAATCGTTCATCGGGGATGGTCGAGAGGTTCTCAAAGTAGTACTTCCTACCCCGTCCAGTTACTACCACCTCACCGTCCGCCGTCCTGATTATCCTCATCTTCTCCAGGAATGCCAGGACCTCCCCGAGGGAATCTTCCCCCACCTCCTGGTATGGATACGCCCCTCTGATTGCCTCCTCCACCGACGAGGGAGCAGCTCTTCCGCCGCTGTCCATGATCACTCCCACCGCTTGGTGGGCCATGACGTCAAGAGGGGCGCTGGGCACAGGCATTGGCTCCACAAGGCCTGCAGTCGCCCTTTGGATCGCCGCCACCGATTCGAGCATTTCTTCAGTCGAGTACGTGAGAATGACCCCCTCTGAGGTCCTGTCAAGAGCGTGACCCGATCGGCCGACCCTTTGAACCAGGCTAGAAACCTGGCGCGGGGAGAGGTACTGCACGACGAAGTCCACGGATCCAATGTCAATGCCCAATTCCAGGGTAGACGTACAGACGAGCGCTCGGAGTCGACCTTCTTTGAAATCGTCCTCGGCTCTGGTCCTCTCCTCTCTTGGGAGGGAACCGTGGTGAACGCCGAATCCCTTGGAGAACATGTTGAACTTTGAAACCAAGGTCTCTGCGTTGGCGCGGCTATTCACAAAGACCAGGCTCGCATCATGCTCCCCCACCTGTTCTACAATCCTGTTCAGGACCGCCGCGTGCTCCGCGGAGGTATACAGGAGGCGTGCCAGCTCATAGTCATCCTCCACGGGATCTGGCAGTTCTACGAAGTAAAGATACTCCTTCTCCGCCTCCACCTGTAGCACACGCACCTTCAACGAACTCCCGCCCAAGAAGGCGGCTATCTCCGTCGGATTGCCCACCGTCGCAGACAAACCGATGACTTGAAAACTCCCGACAACGCGCTTGAGCCGCTCAAGGCCGACGGATAGCTGAACTCCGCGTCGGTTCCCTGCCAGCTGGTGGAGTTCATCGACGACGACCCATTTCACACTCTCTAGGTGCCTCCTCATGACCTTGCCAGGAAGTATTGCCTGGAGAGTCTCAGGGGTCGTAATCAGCATGTCAGGGGGCTTGAGGGACTGCCGCCTCCTATCCTTTGGCGGGGTATCACCGTGCCGGACCTCGACGGTAAAGTCCAGAGCCTCGGCCCATGCATCGATCCTCTTAAGCATGTCTCTGTTGAGAGCTCTGAGGGGCGTGATGTAGAGAAGGGAGATGCCCCTCCCCCTCTCCAGCAAGCGCAGCTTGTCGAATATTGGCAGGAGAACTGCTTCGGTCTTCCCACTGCCTGTGGGGGCTATGAGGAGGACGCTCTCTCCCGCCTTAATCAATGGGATGGCCTCTCTCTGTGGAGGCGTAGGTCTCTCGAGCCCCGTCTTTCCCAGCAAGGAAACAAGATGACCTGAAAGACCCTCAAACCCCTCTTGGTTCATCCTCCCCTTAAGTACCGTCGGATGGTATTTGAAACCCCCACCGTCGGTGAACCTAAGTGGAACCTCGCGTATGGACCCCGAGGCCAATGAAGGCGTGGGAAGAGTCCCTCAAAGGGAAGCTGCTGCAGGGAGACGCCGTCCCGAACCACGACTCTCCATCGGCAGCAGTAGCCCTCATCGTTAGGGACGTGAAGGACTTGGAGGTCCTCCTAATCGAGAGAATCGAGAGGGAAGGTGACCCCTGGTCAGGGCAGATATCTCTGCCCGGAGGCATGTGGGTGCCGGAAGACGGGGCCTTGTCAGAGACATCCCGCAGGGAGACCATGGAGGAGGTATCTATCGACGTGAGGGAGTGCAGCAAGCCCCTTGGGAGGCTCCCTCCGATACGGCCAAGAAATGTACCTGAGTTGGTGGTCTTCCCCTTCGTCTACGCCCTACGGGACGACGTCACCATGCGCGGGGGGGTGGAGGTGAAAGAGGCCTTCTGGTGCCCCTTGGCGGAGATGATGGCGTCTGCGGCTGAGCGAGTGGTGAGAGTAAAGAGTCACGTGTTGCGGGCACCTTCCTTCCTTTACGGCGAGAAGGTCATCTGGGGCCTCACTCACCGAATCCTCACATCTTTCCTCGAACTGGGTGTTGTGAGGCCCTAGGCGACGGGCGTTGTAACTCACTCATGGGAAGCACCATGTAGCCATTCTCCACTGAGCCCAGGACAGAGCACTTCGAGGTGCCCCAGGTCCAGTAGTAGAGCGACACGTAGGCGCAGAGTATCGAGTCCAGCAGGTCCTCGTAGGCCTTCAGCTGGGGTTCTGGTAAGCGGTCAACGTTCCGCTGGAGCAGCTCATCATCAACCACCAATCTGGGGGAGGCGTCCCTGAGTCCTCGCAAGTACCGCTGGTATGCCAGGTAGGCGGTATTCCTTACCGCCCTCGTCCTCCGCGCCCCGCGCCCCTTGTATGGCAGCCTCTCGGACAGACCAAATAAGGCTATCGAGGCCGCGTGTGGATAGGTCTCGAAGAACCCCCTGAAGCCCTCCCTGAGCAGAGGAACCGCGTGGCGGTACCCTCTTTCCTCGAGTTTTGCGACCAACCTCTCTCCTTCGAACCCGTCATACCGGCCTAGGTTGGACCTGTTGACAGGAATGACCCCGGCCTTGTATGTTCTGAAGAGGGAGGAAACAATCCTGTCGCACTCCCTCATCCCGGTCCTGTTCTTAAGAACGAGAGGTGCATCGACGGCTAGAAGCGCCGGCCGAGCCCTCGTCATGTCCTCCACGAACTCCAATACCTCTGTCACGGTGAGAAGGTCACTCCTCCAGCCCTCGAGAAAGGCCCCGGTCTGATCGCCTGAGAAGACTGCGACGCCGGAGGTCCTCCTTGGTGACCACGCCAGATCGACACCAACGAAGAACATGGTCACCGGAGATTACCTGGTTCATTCACTACCGGGGTCGACCTTCAACCCGATATTGTGAAGCAGTTTAGCATATGCCTCATCATCCATCCACGGGACGCGGAGGTACTCCAGGATTTCATCCTCCGTCAGGCCTATGCGCCGCGCTTCCGCCACCGCGATGATGTAGGCCTCAATCTCCGTGGGAAGGTCTTGATACTCTATCCCCTCAGGAAAGAACTTCCTGCCCTCTCGGAACTGCTTGACGTGGACCAGTTCGTGGATGATGTCCAAGTAGATCTCTCGCTCCTCGCCGTGTTTGAGGTAATGGGTGCTCACCATGAGGTGGCCATCATCCTCGCTTACCCCCATGAAGCCGAATCGGGAGGAGAAAAACTCCACCCTGAGGTTCCTCAGGACCTCCTCAGTCTCGTCGCCGAAGTGGTCACGCACCGACTCGACCCGCTCAAAGCCCCTGAAGTAGTCCGTGAATCTGTGGAGTTTGATGGGTGCATCGCGCCGGATGGTCACTCCTTCCATAATCGGCTGGATGCCGCCCTTGCTTTTGGCCCTTCCGGACCCGAGTGGATTCGGACGCCGACGCCCAATGTTTAAGCGACGAACGGGCATGGGCATCGTGGGGTGATGGATTGGTTGATGAGATAGTGGTGAAGGAGAGCCGAGGGTTCATCGCTGCCTCCATGGATGGGCCCGCATATGATGAGTTCACAGACGAAGGGTTCGGGGAGGTCTTCAAGGAGCTTGAGGCGTGGATGGCCGCCCGAGACTTGAAGCCCTTGGAGTGGATCGCCTACTTCTTCGATGCCCCCGATGAGGCATCCGAGGAGGGCAGGAGCAAGGCGTGCATCTCCTTTGAGGGGGACGCAACCCCCTCAGGCGGCGTTCAGATCGAGGAGCATGCCTCCGAACTGGTGGCTGCCTTCAAGACCACCCTGGACGCCGTAGACGGTCCCGAGCCTCTATACGAGAAGATGTTCCGGTGGATTGAGGAGAATGGATATTCTCCCTCAAGCTCGGCCTACGTACGAGAGATCTACCCGGTGAACCCGTGGGAAACTCCGGAGTCAGAAACGGAAGTTGAGTTCCAGATTCCAATCGTCAAAAAGGGATAGCTCCTTGTTCCGGCGCTAGGCCTTTCGCGTCCTAACCAGCTTCACCCCGGCGAATTCCAGATCTGGGTCTCAGGATTCCGATGGAACTAGTGTAGCCGTGGACATAGGTGACCTCCCCCACAGGGCCAATCTCACCGTTGCAGAAGAAGCCTGCCAAGGGCAGGGAACCCAGGTTCTCCAGCAGCAGACGGCTATCGTGTCCCTCCTGACCGTAGAGGTTGACTCCGCGACCTGTGCAGGAGAAGAGAAAGGCAGCTGCTTCTGAAGGTGACGGCGCCAAGGGCCTGTAGCGCCCGAGGAGACTCGTCAGCTCGCCCCTCGCGGTCTCGGCATCTCTGAGCTGAAGGCGAACCGTCTGCCCTTCGTGGAACATGTGACCGACTCTCACCACGTTGCTCCCGGGATCCGCACCCATGATGTTGCGGATGAGGTAGCCGCCATCGTAGCCTCTCTCGCCCTCCTTCTCGTGTTTCTCCATGGCGACGCCAACGAAGAGCGAGTGTCTAGCTAGGTCTCTATCCTCCTCTGGCAGAGTCCTGAGGATTCCCATTACACGCGACAGGGCTGGCTCGCCATCCAGTTCGTAGATGTCTGGCCCGAAAGCTCTCGTGACCCTCAGGTTGGGCCCGATGGGCCTGCACCCCTGTGCCACGATGATGTCGAAGTCGATATCGCCCCAGAGGGCAACGCCCACAACACCCTCTGGGAACGAATGGTTCCCCATGAACAGCGCCATCGTGTCTGGTGAGCCGCCTCCGCTGCTCATGCCACCCACGACGCGTCCCTGGGGGAAGGCTTGGTCCAGGGCCGTCACAAGCTCATCCGCTTGAATCGTGAAGGGGTGAACGAACAGGAGGAATTTGGGGTCTGTCTCCGCTGGTGTTCCAAGAAATTCGCTCCACCTCCGGGGACTGATATCCAACTCGGTGAGCCTCTCTGCGGTCAGTCGGAAGGGTGCCAGCTCTACCCCGGGAAGGAGGCCGCCGGCGAGGGAGAGCGCGGGACGATGTTCCGCCTCACGTCCAGCGCCTAGGATCCCGGCTCCAGTGGTGCCCAGCAGGACTCGAGGAGACAAGGCTTCCGCCACGGCTGAGGGGATCTCCTCGTAATCCTCGGCAAGCAAGTGGGAGGCGAAGGCCACGACGAGATCTGGCGTCTTCCCTTGGAGCGCTTCCTGCAGGGGTCGGCTCGCCTGCTCTATGCCCTCTCTGAGGTCGGGCTTCTCTGAGAACCCCGATGCCCAGATGAACCGTTGACGGGCGGCGCTCCTCGTCACCATAAAGGCAACATCGTTCCCATCTTCTTTGAGGGTTTTCGAGTGAGCGTTATCTAGGTTTCTCCCTTTCGCAGAAACATGGTAGGTTTCGCGCACTTCGATGAGGGCGAGCCGCTCCGAGACGCGCTCTGCATTTCCTCGTTCATCGTATCGATGACTGATGAGGGTCTCCTAATAGGTCGGATGCGCGATCATGAGCGGTGGAAGGCTCTGGACAGGGTAGCGTCGGGAAGTGCTGCCTTTCAGGAAGGTCGGTCAGTGTTGCCGGCCACCCACCTTCGCCTCGGGGAGGACCCTGCGGCAGCTGCCGAGCGAATCATATCTGAACAGCTTCGTGCACGTTACGACGACCTTAGCCTATGGCGCGTGCTATCCTTCGCTTACCCCTTCCCGGACAGAAATCAGGACCTTCACTGGGATCTCTGTTTCATCTATGGGGCGGAGGTCGAAATCGTGACATTACCTCCATGGTTTGTGGAGATAAGGCGAGTCCTGCCTGAGGATATTGAGCGGCTGAGGTTTGCACGTGGCCATGGGGACGTGATCAGGGAACTAGGCCTGACTTCATAGCGGTCTCATCAAGCTGGGCTGACTGTCTATCCCCGTAGGCAGCCAGGGCATTGCAGATCCAAGTCTTCGGGAGTGGCAAACTAGAGCCTCTTCTTCTCCTCCTGGAGAATCCTCTCTGTCTCTCGCTCGATCCACCGCCGTCCCATGGTCCTGTAAGCGCTCAAGTAATGCGCACCCAAACCGATCCCCCAGAAGAGCATTGGGAAGACTGGCCAGAAGAAGTTCTGCGTGCCATAGTACCACCAGATCAGCACGAAGCCTCCGTTGACCAGGAGGTAGATCGGTAGGTGCCATCGGAAGCCGTAGCGGGCCTGAGCGAGTTCACGCGCTCTCCTCAACTGTTCGTCCTCATCCACCTGACATCGCCCCCTCGCCGCCAGCATACCGGCCGAGGTACCGATGAAGCCAATTCACATCGATTATTTACTATTTCCATCGAACTCTGGAGTGCGCCGATGAGGTCATCCTAGGGGAGAATGTCGGGCGTAACGATCCACGCGAGAAACCACGGCGCATTATCCGCAGCCTCCAAGGCAACCATCCCAGCATTTCTGAACCCTATAGGCTTCTTCGACGCATTGCCGCACAGCAGTAGCCCCGCTAGTCTCTCCAGGTGGGGAAGGTGACCCACCAATGCGGTGAGGTCTCCCAAATCTGTGAGCTGCGAGGCGATGATCTCAGGGCTGTCCTTGGGCCTGAGCCCATCAACCTGTCGGATCCCTGCCGACGGCCGCACATGTCGCCCCAGAACTTCAGCCGTCTGGGCGGCCCTGGTCTTCCCACTGTGCAGTATTCTACTGACTTGAATCTCGCGCTCCGCGACGAACAACGAAACGCGTTCGATGTCGCGTAGACCCTTCTTCGTGAGGGGGCGATCAGGGTCCTTCTCCTTCCACTCAGCCTCAGCATGCTGCACCAAGTAGAGCATCATCTCGATCACTCAGCGAAACGGTCGACCTTAACTTTACTCGCTGCGTCCTCCAACCGCTTCAACTCCTCTGAGGACATCTTCCATCCAGTGGCGCCGACGTTGCTCTCTACATGTCCGGGCCTCTTGGCTCCTGGAATGGGGATGACGATCTCCTTCGAGAGGAGCCAGTTCAGCGCAACCTGAGAAGTCGTCCTATCGTGACTTCGTCCGATGGCTTCTAGGACTCTGAGGAGACCAAGGGCTGCCTCTAGATTCTGATTGGCAAAGAGAGTGTGATCCTTTCTCAGCGGGTCCTGAGGCTTGTTCTGGACGGTATACTTGCCAGTAAGTGCCCCTTTCGCCAGCGGGCTCCACGCCAAGATCGTTATGCCCTCCTGCCGACAATACGGAAGAACTTGCTTCTCAACCTCCTGATGGAGCAGGCTGTATTGGACCTGATTCGAGACGATATCCGTTGTGGAGAGCGCACTCCTCGCCTCCTCGAGGTCTCTGACGGCGAAGTTGCTGACACCAATGGCACGAATCTTCCCCTCCTTGTAGAGCCTCTCCAACGCCCTCATCGTCTCCTCTAGGGGAACCTGCTGCCAGGGGTCTGGCCAATGGACCTGATAGATATCAACAGAATCCAGGGCGAGCCGTTTCAAGCTCCCCTCACAAGCCTTCAGGACATCCTCATACCGCAGGTGACTCCCGGAAACCTTGGTGGCGACGACCACAGTGTCTCTCCCAATCTCCCTCACGGCCTGACCCACGATCTCTTCAGAGTGTCCTCCTCCATAAGCCTCAGCCGTGTCGATCAGAGTCACCCCAAGCTCGTGGGCTCGATGGATGGCCGCAACACAGTCCTCATCCTTGAAGTCCTCTCCCCAAGGCTGGCCACCTGCCTGCCACATTCCGAGGCCCAAGTGGGAGACCTCAATGCCGCTGTTCGCCAATGTGGTCTTCTCCATTCTAATCCCAGCTTCCACCGCCAGGACAATAGAAAAGGATTTGGAGCGAGACTGGGTACTTGGCGACTGAACGCTCGAAGCGAGGGTTGAGGTTGGTTGTCCCCAAGGAGTCACGGCTCATCGCTACCATCGACTTCCACGTAACTTCACGATGCTCTCAGGATTGCCCCTACTGCTGGGGACCACTGGATGTCGAGCCTACAGTCAGGAAGAGGGAGGCCTTCAGAGTCATCGAGAAAGTGCGGATGCACGGCATTAAAAGGATTGTCTTCACCGGTGGCGACCCCCTCGAGCGACGCGACATAGGGAAGCTTGTCCGACACGCGAAGCGCCTCGGCCTGGAGACTGCGCTCTCCACGACGGGGGACAGAATCACCAGCAGGTTCCTGCGACGGTACGGCAGGTTCATCGATCTAGTATCAATCCCTCTCGACGGTTCAAACGAGGACGTAAGCTCACTGACGAAAGAACGAGGACACCTCAACGCCGCGCTGAGAGCCCTCCGACTCCTTCAGGGTCATCCAGAGATTGACGTCAAGGTCTGCACACCGCTGACACGACTCAACTCCCATGACCTGGAAAATATGGTGGACCTCATTACAGCCTGGGCGCAGCGGGCTCCCAACCGGATCTTCTACAACGTCTTCAACATCTACCCTCGTGCGATGAGGGCTGTGGACTGGGACAAGTATCTTCTCTCGGAGGAGGAGTTCGGGAAATTGCGAGACAGGCATAGGGACGTTACCGGGATAACCTTGAATTTCCTGAGTAGGGAGACTCTCGACGCCTTGTACGTCCTGATATTTCCGGATGGGCAGCTCTACCTACCCCGTGGCCCGAACTACCTAAACCTCGGTCGTTTTTTGGACATCGAGGACCTGGATGAGGTCGTTAGGAACGCGGGATTTCAGGCAGTGAAGCACCTCGCCCACTCGAAAGGATGGTCGAAGGAAGACGCCCCTGTACGGGAGTTGAGCCAGTTCAGGGAGCCGATGTAGAACGGCTCAATCTTTAAACACCCCTCTTGCGCTTGCTCAAAGGGGTCTAAAGATGGAAAATGCTCTAGAAAGCATGTTTGCAGCGTCCTTTGAAGCACGCCACCAGTGCCCTGTCGGAAAAGCTTCCGCCGAGTTCCCTGACCTTCGGATCCTCCACTGGTGTGTTAGCAATAGGGACATCTTCCAGGCCAGCGGTCCGGAGTCTCAACTTGCAGGCTTCGGGCGGTGGGTAGATCGGAATTTCGGAACGCGCTACAGGTCCCAGCTGGACGAGGGCAGCCTCATAATCACACATGGCTGCCAGTGTGCGGTCAAAGGGTTTCCCTCCATAAGCCAGGCGGTGGAGCAGGCCGGCGTCTGGGACATTCCTCCGATCGTCTACACCAACGGTTGGGAGGCCTGGCGCATCCTGGCGTGGACCGAGGAGTCTGTCCGTGACTTGTTCAAGAGAATCCGGGAGATTGGGGAGGTGCGAATCAAGTCCCTGCGACCCATCGAGAACGCTCGGATGGAGCAGATGATGTTGATGCCGGCCTCCGACATCTTCTCAGGCCTGACAGATCGACAGCTTTCGGCCGTTGTCCTTGGATTGGAGCACGGTTACTACTCTCTCCCCAGCGAGACTAAGGTGGACCGTCTCGCACAAGGTGCCGGTCTGTCGCCCTCCACCTTCAGCGAACACCTGCGCAAGGCCGAGACAAGGATTTTCCGAAACCTCCGGCCCTACCTGCAAGCGTACGCGGCCCGTCTCCCAGGGGAGGCTGTTCTGGGGGAGGTCCGACCAGCCCCCAGTCGTCTAGCGTGAGTCTCTGAGACTCGAGCTAGTGACCAACGGAGGTCAGCCAGTCATTTAGGGGGGCCATTGCCTCACACTGAGAATAGCAGCTTTTCACCATCTCCCTCGATGTGACCACTTTTGGGGGAATCCTAGCTCCCTTGGCGTAAATCGATTTGAAGCGCAGAAGGTGTCCCCGCCTATGCTCAGGATCGTAGCCTGGAGGGATCCGCTTGAGTGACTCCCCACTAACCTCATATCGGGAATCTCGGAGCGTATCCACGATTGATTGCAATCGCTCCCCAGATAACTCCCTGTCGACTGCGGCGCGATAGTCACCCAAAAAGGATTTGTCAAAGGCGTGCATGCCGGCGTAGATATCTGCGCCCTCGGGAACGAGGTGGATGAAGTACCCTGGTGTCGGGGGAGAACCTCCCTTGGCGCCCTGCCAGAAACGAATGCCAACATAGGTCTTGTAGGGAGACTTGTCCTTGGAGAAGCGAACGTCGCGATAGATGCGCATTACGGACCCTCGCCCGCTAGTGGCAGGGTCGTAGTGGACGTCCTCGTTCAACCTCTTGAGACGACGGCCAAGGGCTACAACGAAGGCCGCTGCCGGCAGTAAGACTCTCTCCTCGTATTCGGCTCTGTGTGCCTGAAACCAAGGACGGTTGTTGTTTCTAGCCAAGTCCCGAAGGAACTGGATTGCGCTCGGGGTAAACCCGTTGAAGGAAAACTCCTCTTCGGTGGAAGTTCCCATATCCTAGATAGGTGCTTGTCCTACTTACTCTTCTTCGCTCCTCGGCCACCTTGCTTCATGTGGAGTCGGCCAAGTTCCTCTGATCGTCGTGTGGCCTCCTCCACGGCGTCCATCAACACCGCCCGAAAACCGCTTCGTTCCATGAGGTGCAGGGCGGAGATGGCCGTTCCTGCAGGCGAGGTGACGAGGTCCTTGAGTTTTCCCGGGTGCTCCCCCAAGTCCCGGGCCATGAGCGCAGCCCCCAGGACGGTCTGCACGGCAAGGGTGTACGACTCGTGACGACTGAGTCCTACCTTCACACCTGCGTCAGAGAGTCCCTCGATCACCTGGAAGATGTACATAGGACCCGTGCCGCTTAGGCCTGTCACGGCATCCATCAGGTCCTCGCTGACCTCCATGACGAGACCGACGCTGGAGAATAGGTCCTTCACGTATGCGACGTCCTTTTCGTCTGTGTAACGTCCGGTGCATATCCCCGTTGCCCCTTGCCCCGTCAGCACTGCAACATTAGGCATAAGGCGGATCACTGGGACCTTCTTGTTGAGGACCGTTTCAATGAAGGTGGTGGTTATTCCCGCAGCGACAGAGACGATGAGGGTCCTCCCCCGAATGTAGTCCGCGACCTCCTTCAAAACTGAGCCCAGCACTTGGGGCTTCACTGAGAAAATTACGACCTCTGCCCACGAGCAGGCTTTCTTGTTGTCTGTCAGCACCTCGATTCCCAGCTTCTCGGAAAGTTCTTTCGCCTTCCCTTCGTCAGGAATCGTGGCTCGGAGGTGGTCACGGCGGCATTTGCCGGCCTCGATGAACCCCTTAACCAGGGCGGTACCGATGTGGCCCGCACCTATGATGGATACTTTTTCGTTAGTCATAGCTGACACCCGGCATGGTCCTCGGGGTGTAAGGGGTTTTGCGTTGTTGCCACTCGAGAATGCCGGACCATCCAAGACAACAGGCTTTTGTGCATCTAGGACCAGATGTAGTGGGACCCCTCAGGGGAGAATGACAAGGCGAGAGAGGTGGTGGAATGATAGAGGATAAGAGTGACGCGGGGGCCGAGACAGCTCCTGGCTTCAGCATTCCAGGTCCCTTGGAGAGTCTGAGTGATGTGGAGATCGAGAGGAAGAGACACATCGTCACCGTGACCTCCGAGGTCTTGCGGTTCCTCACGGATGACTTCGTGAAGGATGGTTTCGAGTGGATGCTGCCCGTTGTGCTCTCTAAGTCTACCGACCCTCTATGGCCAGATCCAGGGGCATCCATCGAGAAACGTCTGGAAGTCGAGGTGTACGAGACCACTGTCCGGGCGACCCTCAGTATGATCATCCACAAGATGGTCGCTTGCTCTCTCGTTCACCCAAAGCTGTTTATCTTATCACCTAACGTGCGCATAGAGAGAAGGGACAGGGCGACCACTGGCTCTCACATCTATGAGTTCACCCAACTCGATTTCGAAATGAGAAGTGCTTCGGCCGCCGATGTCCGACGCAGAGTTGAGGGTGCACTCTCGGGTCTCATAGAACACCTCAGGAGCGTGATGAGTTCACAGCTAACGAGCCTGGGTAGGAGCGACAATCCCAGACAGCCTCGCGCACCCTTTGAGGTGTATGACAGAGAGCATCTGGTGGTTGAGTACGGTGAGGAGTGGGATCGACCCCTCGCTGAGGATATAGCGGACCCGGTTTGGGTCACGAACATCCCAAGGGAATTCTACGACTTCGAGGATCTCGAAAAGGGCCGGTGGGACAACTACGACCTATTCCTGCCTGGCCATGGCGAGGTTCTTTCCGGTGCAAGACGAGAGTGGGATTACCAAAAGATCCTGGGGAAGATGGAGAGAGATGGCGTAGACCCAGAGAACTACGGGCTGCTGCTCAAGCTGGCTGAGCAGGGCAGGCTCCAGCCCTCCGCCGGGGCAGGCATTGGACTGGAAAGGCTCATCGGATGGATAGTTGGAGCGGAGCACATAGGGGAGGTGCAGCCCTTCCCGAAAGTTCCTGGTACTGTCTATGATCTATGAGGAACTGGCGGTTTCCTGCGCGAATCATGTGTAAGGCGGTAGGCATCTCGTCGCTGAGTGGCAGAAGGCCACAGCTTCATGCCCCATCGGGGACTCGGCTGTAGACTGCAACAGTGAGGAGGTGACAGCCATAACCTGACAGCTGGAGCAGACCATCGATGGCCTCGAGCAGGGGGACGCTCTGAGGGTGTTAGATGCCGTGAGTAGGACGCTAGAGGCATTTCGTCAGGACGCCAACGAGATTGGCCACACCACTGAGATCAACGAGATGGTCTCCCAAATCGAGGCATATCTAGGACACCTCGGTGAGCAACGCCGAAGGCTCCTGTGACATCAAGTTCTAGGATGGTTCTCATACTTGCTACGCGACCCACCATCAGCGAACGCTCGTAGCCGCAGGGTTTATGAACCGCCTCGCCGTCGTACGAAATCCCATGGCACGTTTCCCCGAGGCAGAGGCAAGGCTCTTATTCAAGAAGATCTGCATGCGATGCTCCGCTCGCAACGCCATGAGAGCGACACATTGTCGGAAGTGTGGAAGCACGGACCTGAGGTCAAAGGCCAGGGAGTTTCGTCGCAAGTGATGGATTCCGAGTAACACGATTCTGGTAATCCATTTTAAGCTAGTGTTACCATTAGCAGTCGATGGCGAGGTCATCCAAGGTTGTGCGAACTGGCATATCAGTGCCTCGAGAGCTTCTTGAGGAGCTTGATGGCTTCGTGGGCTCCACCTCATTCTCCAACCGCTCCGAGGTCATACGGGATGCTGTAAGGAGCATGCTCCACGAGCACAAGGCTCTCCAGGTCGAGAAGGGCGAGCGGGTTGGTGCTGTCATGGCTATCTTCGACCTTCACGAGGAGGGGGCGTCAGACCTCCTACACAGAGTGCAACACGAGTATAGTGACGTGGTCAGCACGGTGACTCACGTCCATCTGGTTGACCTGCGTAACTGCCTAGAACTCCTCATCGTCCGAGGTCAGGCGGCGCGTGTCAATAAGCTCATCAACCACATGGTGGGGAGTAAAGGCGTGAAGGAGATCAAGTCCATCATGCTCTAGGACCATGCAGCCTCCAAGCCTAAAGGACGTGTACAGGGCCCGCGACCTGATCTCAGACCACTTGGAACCCACTCCTCTGCTGGCCTCGCCACAGCTGTCAGAACTCCTGGGGTTCGATGTCCGCATCAAAGCAGAGAGTCTCCTGCCGACGGGAGCATTCAAGGTACGGGGTGGCCTCAACCTGGTCTCGCAGCTCTCACCGAAGGAGAGGGAGGCAGGCATCATCGCCGCCTCCACGGGGAACCACGGCCAATCGCTAGCCTTCGCCGCAAGCCTCCAGGGAGTCAGAGTCATCATCGGTGCCCCAGAGAAGGCGAACCCACTCAAATTGCACGCTATGGAGCTTCTGGGCGCTGAGGTCGTCCTCCACGGCAGGGACTTCGACGAAGCCAGGGTATGGGTGGAGAGGGAAGCGGAGGAGAAGGGCTACAGGTACGTTCACTCGGGGAACGAGCCCCTCCTGATTGCGGGAGTCGGGACGGCAGCACTGGAGGTTTTGGAGCAGGAGCCGAACGTGGATGCCGTGGTAGTTCCTGTCGGAGGGGGGAGCGGGGCCTCCGGCTATTGCACCGTTTTCAAGGGCCTGAAACCCTCCACAGAGATCGTGGGGGTACAATCGGAGATGGCCCCGGCTTGCCACACATCTTGGAAGCAGGGCAAGATGGTGGAGATGTCCAGTTCCGGTACCTTCGCGGAGGGCCTTCAGACGAGAGTGCCATTCGAGCTACCTATGCGCATAATGTGGCAGCACCTCGACGACTTTCTCCTGGTCTCGGACGAGGATCTGATGAGGGGGATCGTCACCTACCTATTAAGGGCGCACCTCGTGGCCGAGGGGGCTGCGGCCGCTCCCTTAGCAGCTGCCTTTAGACATCGGAGCAGATGGAGGGGTAAGAGGGTCGTTCTCGTCCTCACGGGACACAACATCAGCTCCGAGAATCTCAGGAGGGCGATCCAGGACTACGAGCCCTTTGAAGCTTGAGGCTTCCTTGCCCTTCGCCCCTTCCCCCTGCTCGGGCATTCCATGTTGATGCATGTGGTCCAAGGCCTCCCAGCGAGAACCCTGACCATGGGGGAGCCGCACTCCTCACAGGCCTTCCCCAAGGACTCAATGAACCCCCTTTGGGGGAGGGGGTAGGTAACCTCACATTTCGGGTAGTTTGAACAGCCAGCGAACCTCTTATTGTTCCGCGAGGATCGTATGAGGAGGTCTCCGCCACACGAAGGACAGGTACCGACGCGATTCTTCTGCAGGAACACTTCGCACTTGGGGTTTATGCAGCGCTCCTCCGTCGTTCTGCCCACCGTCAGACGCACCATAGGGACTCGACAGCTGGCGCAGGCAACCCCGGCGGGTTCGACAAAGCCACGCGGGGGCAGGTTGTAGGTGACCCTGCACTCAGGGTAGCCCTCACAGCCGACAAAGGGCCGTCCTCCCCTCCGGGGGAAGCGAATGACGAGCTGAGACCCACATTCGACGCACGTGCCCAGCACTCGCTGCGTTCTAAGGGCTTCCCTGATCTGTTCCCCTACTTCCTCCCGGTGCTTTTCCAGCGTCTTGACAGAGTCATGGAGGAGAACCCTAGACTCATTTACGACGTCTCTCAGCTCCTTGTCCCCCTGTGCCACCAGCTGCATCTCGTCCTCCAGATGTGACGTCATCTCTGGCTTCGTGATCCTCTCGGCGTGACCCTTGAGTGCCGCGATGAGGGCCTTTCCGGACGGAGTCGGTTTTATCGAGGTACCCTGGATGTACTTCCTATCGTAGAGCTTCTTGATGATCTCGTGTCGGGTGGCCTTGGTGCCGAGACCCTTCCTCTCCATCTCCTGAATGAGGGTCCCCTGGGTGAATCGAGCAGGCGGCTTCGTCTCCCCTTGCTGCATCTCGAGTCCGAGGAGCTGAACCGCTTCACCCTGCTCCAAACGAGGGAGCACTGCCTCCCTGAGGCGGTTGTACGGGTAGTACTTCCTCCAACCCGGTCGCAGCAGTTTCGAACCCTCGCAACGAAACCTCTCCTCCCGCACCTCTATGACGGCCTTGGATACCATGACATTGCTGTCGGGGGCCAACGTCGCGATAAACCTGCGAGCGATCAACTCGTAGATCCTCCAGCGGTTGCCCTTGAGTTGCGCCTTTGTCGCGCCCTCCACTGGGTGGATCGGCGGGTGATCCGTTGTTTGTTTCTTGCCCCGCATGGGTGCTGGTCGCCGACTTGCCAGGACCTCCTCCGCATCCAGTCTCAGGTCACTAGCCCTGAGCTTTTCGAGGAGCTGCCTGATAGGGAGGCTCTTGGGGTATACTGTGTTGTCCGTCCTGGGGTAGCTAATGATGCCCGCGTTGTAGAGGTCCTCGGCGATGCTCATCGCCTTGTACGCCGTCATTCCCATTCTCGTGGCTTCCGTAAGGAAAGCCGTTGTGTTGAGGGGCACTGGCGGCCTCTCCCTCTTCTCGCGTTCGGTGTATTCGACTACGGTGCCCTCCTCGGCCCCAGATAGCTTGTCAAGGATTCCGCGGGCCTCTCCCCTATCCCAAAACCTTCCGTGATGGTGCTGCCCGACGAAGGTGACCTGCTTATGGAAGCTAGCGCCCAGAGTCCAGAATGCCTTCGGGACGAAGGACTCTACCTTCTCCTCCCGCTCTACGATGAGGGCGAGCGTCGGGCTCTGCACACGACCGATGCTCAGATAGTTGTTCCACACCTGTCGTGCAGAGGTCGAGACAAGACGGGTCAGGGTCGCTCCCCACGCCAGGTCCACTATCTGTCTGGACTCTGCAGACCTCGCCAACGGGTAGTCGACCTCTTGAAGCCGTGCGAAGGCGGGTTTCACCTCTCCCGGTGTGAGGGCGCTGAATCTCGCTCTTTGGACCTTGAAACCTTTGTTCACCTGTCGGATGACCTCGAGGGCCTCCACCCCGATGAGCTCCCCCTCTCTGTCGTAGTCCGTGGCTATGACGACCTCGTCTACGCCCTTGGACAACGTGCGAAGGGCCTGCACGATGTGCTCCTGGGTGGTCCGCTTTTCGGGCTCTGCCCAGACGAGTTCGAGGGATTCCACCTTCGACCACGACGACAGTTCCCCAGGATAGTCCCAGTTCACAATGTGTCCTCTGAGCCCGACGACGACGTATTCGTGTCCATCAGATTCGAAGCGGTGGACTCGGACATCAGATACTTTCCCGGTCTTCTGGGAGCCTCCCGAGAGGATTGTGGCTATCTTCGCCGCCGAAGAGTCCTTCTCGGCAATTACGAGCCTCTTCAATGGCCGTTTCATTCTGCCGCTGTTATATAACCGTTGGCGGAAGGTTTGTCACAAACGAAATGTGTCCCTCAGATTCGGGCCAGGAGTCCAGGAATCTCTGAGGGCAGTGATGCAACAGCCACGCCGGCGGTCTCGAAGGCCCGGATCTTGCTCTTGGCCGTCCCCTTACCGCGACTGATAATCGCTCCCGCGTGACCCATCCTCCGACCAGGTGGGGCCGTCTGACCTGCCACGTATGCTACGACGGGCTTGCTCAGGTGAGCCACGATGAACTCCGCCGCCTCCTCCTCGGAGGTTCCCCCTATCTCACCCACGAGGACAATCTTCTCGGTCTCCTCGTCCTCCTCAAAGAGGCGAAGTGCCTCAACGAAGTTCGTGCCGATGATGGCGTCTCCGCCGATGCCGATGCAGGTGCTCTGCCCCTCTCCCCCCTCCGTGATGGCGTTGACGATTTCATAGGTAAGGGTCCCTGAGCGGGAGATAACGCCCACGCGGCCCGGCCTGAATATGTGTCCAGGCATGATGCCGACCTTGGACTTCCCAGGGGATATGATACCAGGGCAGTTGGGCCCGATGACAGTCGTTCCTCTGAAACGCGCGTAGGAGACGACGTCGAGGGCATCGTGGAAGGGGATCCGCTCGGTAATGAGGACCAGCAGACGAATGCCGGCCTCTATAGCCTCTATGGCGGCATCCTTCGCAAAGCGTGCGGGAACCAGGAAGAAGGATGTGTCTGCCTCGGTTGCCTCGACCGCCCCCAAGACACTATCAAACACCTCCACGCCGTCTACGCTCTCTCCAGCGCGCCCTGGTGTTACGCCCGCCACCACCTTTGTCCCGTACTCAAGGCAAGCCTTGGCGTGGAACCTACCCTGGTGACCGGTAATGCCCTGAACGACCACCCTCGTGCTGTCATCCACCAGGACCGACATGTCAGCCCCCCGCCGTACTCACCGCGGCCTGGGCAGCCTCCCCCATTTCCAGCACCGCTGTCATGCCCGCCGCCTTCAGCATCTGCCTTGCTTTCTCCTCGTTGACTCCTCGGATGCGGGCCACGATAGGTATGTCGCTTCCTGCGACATCTGAGGCCTCCGTCACCCCTTGGGCGACGGTATCACACTTCGTTATGCCACCGAAAATGTTCAGGAGAATGACCTTGGGCCTCGCCTTCACCATCAACAGGAATGCACGCTTGACCATCTCCGGGTCATCGGTCCCGCCCAAGTCTAGGAAGACCCCAGGCTTTCCTCCCTGGAGGTGTAGGGTGTCCATGGTGGCCATGGTGAGGCCAGCGCCGTTCGCGATGACCCCGATGTTGCCACCGAGTTCAATGAAGGCGATTCCCTCCTCGCGCGCCTCCCGCTCGAGGGGCGTCAGGTCCTCCTCCAGCTTTCCGTACTCAGGATGGCGGTAAAGGGCGTTGTCCTCAAGGACCAGCTTCGCGTCTCCCGCCACAAGTCCACCGTCCCGCGTCACGACGAGAGGATTTATCTCGGCAAGCTCCGCGTCCTCCCGCTTGAACAGATCATAGAGGGCCTCGGCTATGTTCGCTAGCGCGGCGTTCTGCTCCTTTGTCAGGTCCATGATCGCCCTGAGCCTCCGGAGGATGAAGGGCTGGATGCCCACCATGGGCGGGATGTGACACTTGAGAATCCCCTCCTCGGGGACTTCCTCGACGTCGATGCCCCCGTCCGGTGAGGCCATGAGAAGTGGGGCTCGGGCACTTCGGTCCAAGGTGATGCTCAGGTAAAGCTCCTTCTCGACATCCAGCCTCTCCTCGATCAGGACATGAGGGACCCGCTGCCCGCGTATCTTCATGCCAAGGATTTCCCGTGCAACCTTGCCAGCCTCTTCCACGTTGTCAGCAAATCGAATCCCTCCCGCCTTCATCCTGCCGCCGACGAGGACTTGCGCCTTGACGGCACAGGGGATGGGTGGAGCGCTTACCTCATCGACGGTGCTGACAACCTGCCCCTTGGGCGTGGGGATGCCGTACTTGCGAAAGACTTCCTTTGCCTTGTACTCGAAGAACTTCACTGTCGACCCCGACCGAGTGGACCGAAGTACATCAACCTCTCTTCTCGTAGATCGGAGTCCCGGTGCTGTTCACAGTGTCTCTGAACTTCGCCATGATGGCCTTGGTGATCTTGCCCGGTTTCCCATCCCCGACTATCCTCTCATCCACCTTCACCACTGGTCCAACCTCCGCAGCGGTTCCGGTAATGAACGCCTCGTCGGCCCCGTAAACGTCGAACAGCGTGAAGAACTCCTCCCGGGTCTCCAGTCCCATCTCCCGGGCGATCTCGAGGACTGTCTCCCTCGTTATCCCTTGCAGGTTGGTCACCTTAGGTGGCGTAATGACTGTCTCATCCCTCACTATGAAGAAGTTGTCAGCAGTGGCCTCGCTCACGAAACCGTTCATATCGAGCATCAGGGCCTCGTCGGCTCCCACGCTGTTAGCCTCGATCCTGCAGAGGATGTTGTTGAGGTAGTTGAGGGACTTTATGTTGGGGCTCACAACCTGAGGAGGCACCCTTCTCAGGGAGGCAGTGATGAGATTGAGGCCATCCTGATAGCGGTCGCCATAGAGGGGGGCGAAGGGCCTAGCGATTATGGCCACGGTGGGCCCCTGCTTACACTTCCTGGGATCCAGTCCTAGGTCGCCAGGTCCCCGGCTGATGATAGGGCGTATGTAACCGTCCTCGATGTTGTTCCTACGAAGTAACTCCAGGATGAGGCCCTTCATCTCGTCGGGAGAGTGTGGGATGGTCAGGTGGATGGACTTCGCGGACTTATACAGCCTCTTGATGTGCTGATCGAGCTTGAACACACGGCGGTTGTACGCCCTGATGCCCTCGAAGACGCCATCGCCATAGAGCAGGCCGTGGTCGAATATCGATATCTTGGCGTCACTTTCCGGTAAAAACTCTCCATTGACGTAGGCCAGCATTTCCATCCGCTGCCCTCCCTTGGCCAACTAAAGGGTTCATCTATTAATAACCCACCAACCCCATTTTAAGGAACCGTAATTGCAGAGCCTTCAGGGTCTCAGAACTCAAGGCCAGTGATCCTCTCGAAGAGGCTCAAGTAGAGGTCGCTGACCTTCTTTACCATCTCGTCCGGAAGGGCGGGTATGTCCGGTTCAGCCCTGCCTGCCTTGCGGGCAGAGTACAACTCCTCGTGGTACCCCGTGTTCCTGTAGTGTTGTCGTACGAACTCCTTGCTGAGCTCGACGAAGCGACCCATCTCGTACTGATCGCCGTCCCAGAACCTATCCTCATCTGCCGTGCCGAAAGTGTCTACGGCCATTATGGACCGATCCTCGTCCATAGCGAACTCCTTCTTCCCGTCCACGTGAATGAGGCCTCTCTTCCGAACCTCCTGTTGCATCCTATCGTCCAGCTTACGGACCTTCTCCCACGTCTCCTCGAACTCCTCCATCGTGAGGCCGGATATGTCTAGGGCCTCCTCCGTGGAGAGCAGACGGTCCACTTTCTCCAGCTTGGTCGTGACCTCCAGGTAGGGTTCAGGTAGCGCCTCCCCATACTCCACCTTGTGACCGGTCGGAAAGCCGATGTCCTCGGGTTTCTCCTCCCCCGACCTCAAGCGGTCGTACAGCGACCCAGCAACGTAGTACCGGGCGACCCACTCCATGGGTATTAGGAAGTTCCTCGTCCTCGGTGTGATCTTGGAGTAGTCGTGAATGACCTGGACCCTCTTCACCCGCATCCGGTTGCCGTCGAGCACTTCCCTAAAGTGGTTGCCGATGCCCATGGAGGACGCGACCTCAAACCAGTAAGCACTGGTCCGACAGAGGGTCTCTCCTTTGAGGGGGATCTGGGAAGGGATTATCTTGTCGAAGACGGAGATGTTGTCAGTGAAGAGGAATTCCAGCTCGTCTTGGCTGACCTCGTAGACCTCCTTGACCTTTCCCGTACGGAGGAGCTTCATGGCCGAGTCAACCCCCTCGGCGATAAAGGGGTTGCGGTGAGACCATGGGGCAAGAAGGAGAAGGCCTACTAGGGGGGATAGACAGCACCTAGATGCGCCGGATTTTCCCTAGAATGGGCTCGTACAGGAGCCCCCTGTCGAGAAGTTCATTTACGACCTCCTCTAGCTTTTCCTTGACCATCCCCTTCTTCTTGGCGGTGCCGACGATCTCATCCCAGGATGCCCCCTTACCATCTCTGTCGAGATTGGAGACAATCTCTAGTACCAGCTGCTCCTCCTCGTTGTCTTCGACCTCCTCGGGGCCCTCCACAGTCCCTTTCTGATATTCCGGCAGGAGGTATCTAATGGCGTCCGTGAGCATGTTCCTGTATCGGGCGAGGTCCACCTTCCCGTAGTGTTGCAGAGAGAGGACGATCCCTTCAGCCAGGCTCTGTTTGTAGCCAAGGGCGACGAGGCCGTCTGTGGTGGCAGGACTCATGGCTTGGGCCTCCTGCATCGCATCGAGCCTCTTCCCCATCTCCCTACCAGCCTCAAGGACCCACATGTCCCTGAGTTTGGTGTCAACGAGCTTGACCATCTCGGGTCGGACAGAGGTGTAGACCACCCCTTCCTCGGGGGAGTATGTCCTCGCCTTCCCCATGATGGCACAGAAGGCCGGCGGGGTTATGCGGGACAAGGCAGCGGAACCCTCCGGCTGATACTGTCCGGCATAGACATGGAAGGTCCCCGTGGGGTCCGACAGACGGGCCCTCCACATAGGCTGGGTGTCGCTGCCCACG
>JABAOH010022014.1_pt2 | contig 26318 bp, 23 predicted proteins | sample 7062181 | NCBI WGS metagenome assembly JABAOH01 (sample SAMN14538630, study PRJNA623070) | marine sediment metagenome | biome: marine biome [ENVO:00000428]; feature: marine pelagic biome [ENVO:01000023]; material: deep marine sediment [ENVO:00002113]; isolation source: pool of 5 deep marine... | reverse complement strand
GTTAGGTTGGGTAGAAAGATGAAATTGGCAATTACTGGTAAGGGTGGAGTGGGAAAGACAACTCTGGCTGCGGGATTGGCTCTTGCTTTTTCTCAGGAGGGAAAGAGAGTTATTGCTATTGATGCCGATCCCGACAGCAACCTGGCAGCCACTCTCGGTTTTCCTGAACCTGAGAAGATAGTCCCCCTTGTGGAGATGGAGGAACTGATTGCAGAGAGGACAGGAGTTGAGCCGGGCACAGTAGGAGGATACTTCAAGCTCAATCCCAGGGTGGACGATATTCCCGATAAGTTTTCCATAGAGCATAAAGGCATAAAAGTTCTACTTATGGGCAGGGTAAAGAAGGGTGGCAGTGGATGCTTCTGTCCGGAAAACGCTTTTCTTAAGGCAGTACTTTCCCACCTGTTTTTTAGTCGGGAAGATGTGGTGATTCTCGATATGGAGGCAGGTATAGAACATTTAGGAAGAGGCACGGCAGAAGGAGTGGATAGTCTCATCATAGTAGTGGAGCCAAGTAGGAGGAGTATTGAAACGGCGTTTAGAATTAAGTCCCTGGCAAAAGATTTGAAAATAGAAAGAGTATTTCTCGTAGGTAATAAGGTCCGTGGTGATAACGATATAGATTTTATTAGAAAGAATACTTCTGGTTTTGAAATTTTGGGATTCATTTGGTATAATAATTTTTTAGTCGATAAAGTTTCAGATTCAATAATTGAGGAAATAAAAGAAATTAAGGAAAAGCTAATAAGGAGGCAGGATGAAAAAACAAGACAAGTCAATAGATAAAGCCAGCCAGGAACTACTGGAGATTGCCGAAAGAGAGGGAATCGATACTGCCTGGGAGCGATATGAAGCGATGGTTCCCCAGTGCGGGTTCGGTGAACTCGGTCTTTGCTGCAGAAACTGTCTTCTGGGGCCTTGCCGGATTGATCCCTTTGAGGAAGGTCCCCAAAAAGGAGTTTGTGGAGCTACGCCAGAGATTATTGCCGCGCGAAATTTAACCCGCATGATTGCTGCCGGGGCTAGCGCTCACTCTGACCATGGAAGGGACGTTGCTCATACGCTGCTCTTGGCTGCTCAGGGAAAAACGGAGGGTTATGGGATTAAAGATGAAGATAAATTGCTTTCCCTGGCTAATGAGTTGGGAATAAAGACTAATAGAAGAGATAAGAAAGAGATTGCAAAGGAAGTGGCGGAAAAAGTGTTTTCTGAATTCGGTCAGCAACACGGAGAGCTCCAATTTTCTCACCGCGCTCCCGAAAAGAGACAGGCTTTATGGCGTAAACTGGGGATTATGCCTAGAGGAATCGACAGGGAAATTGTGGAGGTAATGCATCGCACCAGTATCGGCGTTGATAACGACCCTGAGAATCTCATAACTCACGGTATGAAAACCGCCTTAGGAGACGGATGGGGTGGCTCCATGATTGCTACGGAACTTTCTGATGTCCTTTTCGGGACCCCCAGACCTATTCGTGCCAAGGTTAACCTGGGCGTGCTTAAAGAGGATGAAGTCAATCTGGTAGTCCATGGTCACGAGCCCACGCTTTCCGACGTGATTGTGACTGCCAGTCAGGATAAGGAGCTAATCGAACTTGCCAAAAAGAATGGAGCAAAAGGTATTAACCTCGCGGGAATCTGCTGCACGGCCAATGAGATTTTAATGCGTCATGGCATTCCTATTGCGGGAAATTTCCTCCAGCAGGAGCTGGCCATAACAACAGGAGCGGTCGATTTAATGCTGGTGGATGTTCAATGTGTAATGCCTGGCCTCTCTTCGGTAGCAAGATGTTTCCATACAAAAATTGTTTCCACTTCTCCCAAGGCAAAATTTCCCGGAGCAGAACATGTAGAGTTTAATGAAGAAGAAGCTCTGCCTATTGCCAAAAAGATTGTAAGGATGGCGGTAGAGAATTTCAAGAATAGAATGAAAGAGAAAGTTAATATACCCAAAGTGAAAATGGATTTAGTAGCGGGATTCACTGCAGAGAGCGTGTTCAAATTTCTGGGAGGGAGATATCGAGCTACCTATCGTCCTCTAAACGATGCCATAATCAACGGAAGATTGAGAGGAGCAGCAGCTATTGTTGGCTGCAATAATCCAAAGATAAAGCAGGATTGGGGCCATGTAGAGATGGCTAAAGAGTTAATTAAGAACGATGTTCTGGTAGTGGTAACCGGTTGCTCAGCCATTGCTAATGCCAAGGCAGGGCTTTTGAAACCGGAAGCTGCGTTTCAGTATGCGGGAAAAGGCCTTCAGGAAATATGTCAGGCAGTAGGAGTTCCTCCGGTCCTCCACGTTGGCTCTTGCGTGGATAATAGTCGAATTTTGATTACTCTATGTAATGTTGTTAACGAGGGTGGATTGGGTGAGGATATATCGGAGTTGCCTGTTGCCGGCGCTGCTCCAGAGTGGATGAGCGAGAAAGCAGTGGCTATCGCCTTTTACGTTGTGGCTTCGGGGGTGTTCACTGTGCTGGGGAATCCTTTCCCGATTCTGGGAAGTAGAGAGGTAACCGAATTACTTACCAGAAGATTGACAGAGGTTGTGGGAGCAAACTTCGCCTTTGAATCGGATCCCATAAAGGCTGCCCAGCTGATGATTGACCATATCAATAAAAAGAGAGAAGCACTTAAGTTGAAACCAGTAATGTATGAAAAAGAGGAAGTGTTGGTGAAATAAGTATGGAAAAGATTTTCTGCGATATAAGAAAATGTCTGGGCTGTAAGTCCTGTGAAATAGCATGTGGTGTGGAACATTCCACAAGTAAAAATATTTTTAAGTCAATAAGGGAAGAGAAAAAGCCCCGTCAGAGGGTAATCGTGCGCAGCACGACCAAGGAACCTTTTCCCTTACGGTGTCACCACTGTGAGGAGGCGCCGTGCATCGAGGCCTGTATGTCCGGGGCAATGTATAAAGATGAGAAAGGCGTTACCAGGCACGATCCGGATAAGTGCGTGGGCTGCTGGATGTGTATTATGGTCTGTCCCTTCGGGGCGATCTCGCGGCAGGAGAGTCTGGCTTTAAAGTGCGATCTCTGTCCGGATAGAGAGGATAGTTTTGCCTGCGTTGAAGCCTGTCCCACAAAGGCTCTTTTCGCAGGCACTTGGGATGAGTTCAAGAAAAGGTTAGGGCAAGAGAAGAGGTAATTTATGCATTACGTGATCGTGGGAGGCAGTGCGTCTGGAATCAATGCAATAGAAGCGATCAGAAGTTTGGATAAGGAAGGGAAAATAAGTCTTATTTCTGATGAGGAATTTTCTCTTTACTCCCGTTGCTTGATTACATATTTCTTAGCAGGAAAACTTACCGAAGATAAACTCAAATATAGAAGTAGTGATTTCTATGAGAAACAAAAAGTGGAGGCTCTGCACGGGATAAAAGCGAAAAAAGTTTTACCAGAAAAGAGAAAACTTCTACTGGATAACGGAAGGGAACTCGCCTACGACAGGTTATTAATTGCCACAGGCGCCTCTCCCAAGATGGTAGAGGTACCCGGTAGTGATAAGGAAGGGATTCTTGGTCTGAGGACTTACCAGGATGCTCAGTTAATTAATGAGAGGCTGGATAAAGTAAACACGGTTTCTATTCTTGGCGGGGGATTGATAGGTTTGAGAGCTGCCTATTCTCTCCATGCAAGGAATAAACAGGTTAAGGTCATAGTTAAATCAAACCAGGTCTTATCTCAGATGCTCGATAGTGGAGCGGCAAATTTCATCAGGAGAAAGATTGAACAGAAGGGTATTCAGGTTATGACTGGACTGGCTGCAGTTGAATTTCTGGGTGGAAAAGAGGTTAGTGGACTGGTGCTGGATGATGGAAGAAAGTTGGAGTGCGAATTGGTAATTGTAGGTAAGGGAGTAAGGCCAAATTTAGAGTTAGTAAAAGGCACAGAAATCAAAACCGATTACGGGATTATTGTTGACGATTATCTTCAGACCAATTTTCCCAACATATACGCTGCTGGTGACGTAGCTCAGGGGAAAGATTTGATCAGCGGCCAGTCGACTATAAATGCACTCTGGCCCTGTGCAGTCGCCCAGGGAAGGGTTGCCGGATTGAATATGGCCGGGAAAAAGTTGAAGTATGATGGGTCTATGGCTATGAATTCAGTCGAATTTTTTGGACTGCCAGTAATCTCCATGGGCATAACCAGGCCAAAAGATAAAGAGTACGAACAGTTGGTTAGGGAAGATGAGAAGAACTTCGTATATAAAAAAGTAGTACTTAGAAAAAATAGAGTTCAGGGAATGATTTTGGTCAACAAGATTGAGCAGGCAGGAGTTATGGGAATTCTAATGAGAAAGAAAGTGGATGTTTCATCGATAAAAGAGATGCTCTTAGAGGATAAATTCGATTTTGCCAAGATTTTGCCAATAATAAAAGAGGGAAAAGAATTATTCACTGAAAGAGAATTCGAAGAGAGTACAATCAGTTATTAAAAGAGACCATATTGATTTTGGAAGGAGAAGAATATGTCTAAAATTGTGGCAGCAGCAGCGATCAGGGGCGCACGTAAAATAGTAAAAGAGGCAGAAGAATTTTTAAATAAAGCGATCAAAGAAAAAGGAAAGGACCAGAAAGTTGAGTTTCCTGAGACAGCTTACTTCCTTCCCATGGCCTATGCCCTTTTGGGGGCCGAGGTAAAGACTTTGAGAGACATGGTACCTGTACTTGAGGAAGCGAAGTCGCTTTTGAGAGAGGAGCCGAGCGGTTCTCTCTGGCTTCCCTATCTCGGCGATGCTCTCGATTCTGGTATAGCTACCCTTTTAGGAGAAGAGATTATTGTCGCCCTAAGATACCTTTATGGCAAGGAACCCCAGCCGGATTGCGTCGGTTTCTATACCGATACCTGGATGAGAAGCTATGGAATACAACTGGTAGATGGAAGGATGCCTGGTTTTGCCGCCATATTAGGTGCGGCTCCGGATAGCAAGACGGCAGTGGAAATAGTTAGGGAACTTCAAAAAAGAAATATCATATGCTTTGTCGGTTCTAATCATAATGGTACGAGCATAATTGACCAGCTCAAAGAAGAGAATGTCCAGATGGGTTGGGAGACATATATAGTTCCTTATGGACGCGATACTATAACTGGAATCTATCCTCTTAACTGGGCTATCAGATCGGCTCTCACCTTTGGTGGCTTGAAAAAGGGAGAGGCAGTGAAGTGTCTCAAATACTGCCAGAATAGAGTATTCGCCTTTGGTTTGGCCTTGGGAGAGCTTGATGATATTAAGTATGCTACTGGCGCAGGAGCCATTAATATGGGCTTTCCTGTAATTGCAGACACCGATATCCCCGAAATAAGGCCCAGTGGTATCTGCACTTATGAGCATTTGGTTAAGCAACTTGATCACAAGAAATTGGTTCCTACCTGTATCCAGGTGCGTGGCGTCAAGGTGCGGGTAACAGAAATTCCCATTCCCGTTGCCTATTCTGCTGCTTTTGAAGGAGAGACAGTAAGAAAAGAACAGATGTATGTTCAGTTTGGAGGGAAATATTCGACTGCATTTGAGTACGTTACCACCAGAGATTTGGATAAAGTAGAAGATGGAAAGATAGAAGTAATTGGACCGGAAGTGGAGGAAGCTGAAGAGGGTGGGGCAATGCCTTTGGGAATCTATGTAGAGGTGGCTGGCAGAAAGATGCAGAAGGATTTTGAGCCGATATTGGAGAGGCAGATTCATACGTTTTTGAACGAGGCTATGGGAATATTCCATATGGGTCAAAGAGACCTTAACTGGCTAAGAATCAGTAAAGATGCGAAGAAGAAAGGCTTTAAGATTCGCCATTTTGGAGTAATTATTCACGCTCGCCTGCACGATACCTTCGGGGCAATAGTGGACAAGGCTCAGGTTACCATTTACACTCGACAGGAGGATGTGGAAAAATACATTTCTGAGGCCAAAAAAGCTTACCAGGAACGCGATGAGCGTATGGCAGGAATGACCGACGAGAGCGTGGATACGTTTTACTCCTGCACGCTATGCCAATCGTTCGCCCCCAATCATTTATGTATGGTTAAACCAGAAAGGTTAGGATTATGTGGCGCTTATACCTGGCTGGATGCTCGCGCTTGTTTTGAGCTGAATCCCACGGGACCGAATCAGCCGGTTAAGAAAGGAGAATGTCTTGACCCGGTGAGGGGTGAGTGGAAGGGAGTGAATGATTTCATCTATCAAAAATCTAACAAAACTTTAGACCGCTTCCACGGTTATTCTATAATGACTTGCCCGGAAACCTCCTGCGGGTGTTTTGAGTGCATAATTGCTATAATCCCGGAGACGAATGGTTTTATGATTGTAAATAGGGAATTTGCAGGTATGACTCCCATAGGAATGACTTTTAGCACCCTGGCTGGCTCTGTAGGTGGTGGAGCGCAGACTCCGGGCTTTATGGGCATTGGAAGACTTTATATCGTGAGTAGAAAGTTTATCTCTGCTGATGGAGGGATAAAGCGCTTAGTGTGGATGACCAAAGAGCTCAAAGAAGCACTGGGAGATAAATTTAAGAAGAGGTGCGAAGAGGAAGGAGTTCCTGACCTGATAGATAAAATTGCTGATGAGACAGTGGCTACTACCACAGAGGAACTTCTCTCCTATTTGCAGAAAGTAAAGCATCCGGCTTTAGAGATGGAACCATTGGTATAATTGGTAGGAAAGGAGGAATCGGTTAGCGACGTCCCGATAATAGATGAATCGGGAACTAAAGCGAAGCGAGAGGAGGTGAGACTATGGCTAAAGCGACTAAATTGAATCATTTGATTGTGGAAACTCCCGATGAAGTAGGTATGATGGCAAAGGTCTGCTCGGCAATTGCCGATGAAGGAGTGAACATTAGAGCTCTCTGTGCCTATGCCGAAGAAGGCAAGGGCCATTTTATGATTCTCACGGATGACAATGCAAAAGCAGAACAGGCGCTCAAGTCTGCCGGTTTTGCAGTGAGTCAAGAAGAGGCTGTAGCTGTGGAACTGGAAAACGAGGTAGGGGCGGCGAAAAGGATGGCTAAGAAATTGGCGGATGCCGGGGTGAATCTGAAGAAATGTTACGGTTCTACTGGCGATGGGAAAATGGCACTTATGGTCTTCAGTTCAGATGACAACGAGAAAGCAGTAAGAACACTTGGTATTGTGGGAGTTGGGGAATAATCCGATTTCGCAATATAAGAATAGTCGAATAAATTGAGATGAATCCATTTTGGCGAATTTTAGATGGAGAGATCTCACGCGGGGTTATTTTTATATCAGAGCCACCAAAACAACTAGGAGTCTATCAAAAAATCTTATCCTTAGTGTTCCTGCATCAGAAATTATGATTACATTTCTTTGTCGGAGGATAATATGGCTTTAACGGGGTTGGAGATTTATAAACATTTGCCGAAGACAAATTGTAAGAAGTGTGGCTTTCCCACTTGTTTAGCATTTGCTATGGCGCTGGCGGGGAAGAAGACTTCGCTGGATAAGTGTCCTGATATTACAGAAGAGGCGAAGCTTGCCCTGGAATCTGCTTCTCAACCTCCTATGGCAACAATTACTATTGGAGTAGGGGAGAATCGAGCGGAGGTTGGTGGTGAGACAGTTCTCTTCCGACACGAGAAAACTTTCTACCATCCTTGCGCTATCGGTATTACTTTGAGTGATTCTCTGGAGAAGGGGAAAATTCTTGAGCGGATAGAAAAGATCAATAAGCTGAAATTTGAAAGAGTGGGCATGTCTCTGCAAGTGAATCTAATTGCTATTTCCAACGAAAGTAGTAATCAAGATACTTTTTGCGATGTGGTAAGAGGTGTGACGGAAAAATCTAATTTACCGTTAATTTTAGTCTCCGATAATCCACAGGCTTTAGAGGCTGGTTTGAAAATATGTGGTGAAAGAAAACCGTTAATTTATTCAGCTAAGGAAGATAATCAAGAAGCTATGGTAGGTTTAGCTAAGCAATATTCCTGCCCCCTGGTAATTTATGGGAAAAATTTGGAGGAGTTAGACTCTCTTTCCCGGAAGGTGGTCGCCTCGGGAATAAAGGATGTTGTCCTCGANNTAGATCCCCTTTCCCGGAAGGTAGTTGCCTCGGGAATAAAGGATGTTGTCCTCGACCCGGGGACGAAAAATCTGGGTGGCTCTGTTCAGGGTTTTACCCAGCTTAGAAGGTTAGCCTTGAAGAGAGGTTACCGACCGGTTGGTTATCCTGTAATCGCTTTTGTCAAAGATAGTAATCCTTACCAGGAGGTTTCTATGGCAGCCACTTATATTGCCAAGTATGCTAATATTGTGGTTCTGGACAAAATTGAGCCGGAAGAGATTTTGCCTTTGATAACTCTGAGGCAGAATATCTATACTGACCCGCAGAAGCCGATAATGGTTGAACCTAAACTTTATGAAATTGGCACGCCAAACGAAAATTCTCCCCTGATGGTAACCACAAACTTTTCGCTTACATTCTTTACGGTTCAGCCGGAGATTGAAGCAAGCAAGGTTCCTTCTTATCTATTGATCGTTGAGGCCGAAGGTCTCTCTGTGCTTACCGCCTGGGCTGCCGAGAAGTTTACCCCGGAGGGGATTGCTGAGGCAATGAAGAAGGCAGAGGTAGAGAAGAAACTATCCCATAAAAAGATAATTATTCCTGGCTACGTGGCTGTAATGAAAGCAAAATTGGAAGACGAGAGTGGCTGGGAAGTTCTGGTAGGTCCCAAAGAAGGTTCAGGAATTCCCAAGTATCTGAAAGAGACTTGGCGATAGGAAGCGAAGGGCACTATGGAGAAATGTAAAATAATCTTTTATCCCTGGAAAAAGGAAGTAACTATTCCTAGTGGCACTGACCTGTTGACTGCAGCAATAAGAGCTGGTGTCCATATTTACAACAGTTGTGGAGGTGAAGGGGTCTGTGGTCGATGCAAGGTTATTGTCAGAAAGGGCGAGGTCATTACCGAACCGACGGCACGGCTGAGTACTGAAGAGAGGAAGAAAGGTTATGTTCTTGCTTGCCGTACTACTTGCAAGGGAAAAATGGAGATCGAAGTGCCTCCCGAGTCTCGCCTGGAGGGTTTGGAGATTCTTACTGAGGAGGCAAAGGCAAAAAGGTTAGTTGGACTTTATACTCCAGCAGAAGAGGTGGAGAAAGGGCCTGAAGTAGCTCTGGAAAGAGTATTTACCCACGGTCCTCTTTCAACCAAGTTATACTTGGAACTTTCTTCGCCGAGCACCGAAGACAATGTTGGCGACCTGGAACGAGTCTACCGGGAAATCAGGAAGGGGCGAGAAGTTCCTATTATGCAAATGGGTTTAGCCAATATTAAAAAATTGAGCAAACTTCTAAGGGACAGTGGCTGGAAAGTGACTGCCACCCTTGGTAACCGAAATGAGACCACGGAAGTGGTTCTAATTGAACCAGGAGATACAACTAACAAGAACTATGGCGTGGCAGTAGATATCGGGACAACTACAATAGTGGCTTATCTGGTCGACTTGGCAGAGCGTCAGGTCTTAAGTGCAAAAGCTTGCTATAATCCGCAAGTCGATTTTGGTGAGGACGTTATCTCCCGAATAATTTTTGCTCAGGAAGAGGACAGGTTAGAAAAGTTGCATCATGTGGTAATAGATGCAATCAACAATCTCATTTTGGGAATGGCTCTGGAACACAATTTGACCCTTAACGATATTAATGGCGTTACCTGTGCCGGTAACACAACCATGATTCACCTTTTGTTGCGAGTTCCTCCTGAGTATTTACGGAAGGAACCGTATGTCCCCACTGCCAGTTTCATTCCTGTCATAAGAGCTGCCGAGGCAGGAATTAAGATTAATCCTCGGGGGTTACTCTGTTGCATCCCTGGAGTGAGTAGCTATGTTGGCGGGGATATAACAGCCGGCGTTTTGGCTTCGGGATTGGATGATCTGCAAACGCTGGGACTTTTTGTAGATTTGGGGACAAATGGTGAGGTGGTCTTAGGAAATAAGGACTGGTTAGTCTGCTGTTCCACTTCTGCTGGTCCCTGTTTTGAAGGTGGGGGGATAAAATGGGGAATTCGTGCGATGAAAGGCGCTATCCAGAGAGTGGAAATAAATCCTTCCCGGGACAAGGTCAAGCTCTATACTATCGGAAAAGAGAAACCCAAGGGTATCTGTGGTGCTGGACTAGTCGACTGTGTGGCCGAGCTTCTGAAAAGTGGCTGGCTCAACAAAGCAGGGAAGCTGATTCCTGAATCGTCGAAGCGAATAAGGGAAGGAGAAGAGGGCCTGGAGTTCGTTCTGGCAGAAGCGAAAGAGTCTCTTGTAGGACAGGACATCGTTATAACTGAAACTGATATAAAGAACTTGATACATTCAAAAGGAGCAATCTATTCGGGAACCGAAGTTCTACTGAAACGGGTAGGATTGAGTTTTCAGGATTTAGAACAGGTGTTCATCGCCGGTGGACTGGGAACAGCATTGGATGTGGAGAAAGCAATTATGATTGGACTTCTGCCCGACCTCCCTCCAGAAAAATTTATTTTTATTGGCAATAGCGCCATAGCTGGAACAAAGATGTGTCTCCTCTCTCAGGAGGCGATGAGAAAGGCAGAAAAGATTGCCGGGAAGTTGACCTACATAGATTTGAGCAGGGAACCGGAATTTATGAATAACTATACTGCTTCTCTGTTCTTGCCCCATACAGATATGAATCTCTTTCCCAGCGTAAAGAAGTTTGTAAGTTGATTCAGGTGGCTAGTTATGGCTTTTACAATTGCAGTGGCAGGCAAGGGAGGGAGTGGTAAGACGACCTTAGCCACTCTGACTATTCTCCATCTCATAAGACAGAATAAGGGACCTGTTCTGGCAGTCGATGCTGACCCCAATTCTAATCTCAACGTAGGTCTAGGTATGGAATTTGAACAGACTATAGCTGACCTACGAGAAGAGGTTCTGACTAAGGAAATTCCTTCAGGAATGTCCAAAACCGATTTTTTCGATTATCGGTTACACCAATGTCTGGTCGAGGGTGATAAAGTTGACCTTTTGGTCATGGGTCGGCCGGAAGGTCCTGGATGTTACTGTGCAGTGAATAATCTTCTCCGGCAATATCTCTCCAGAATTTCTAAGCAGTACAAATATGTAGTTATGGATAATGAGGCGGGAATGGAACATTTGAGCAGGAGAACCACCGATGGTGTGGATGTGCTGCTTATTACCAGCGACCCCACTCTGGTAAGTATCAGGTCTGCGGCGAGAATTCAGGAAATCGCTCTGCAAATAAAATTACGGATAAAGGAGATACATTTAGTCATAAATAGAATATCGGAATCGAAAGACATCTCTTCTCTTATTTCAGGGAGCATTCTCGACAGGTTATCGCTGTTGGAAAATATACCCGAGGACCCTTTAGTCCTTGAGGCTTCTGAAAAAGAGAAGGACCTTCTCTCTCTGCCTGAGGAATCTCCTTCTTTTCAAGCAGTTGGTAGATTAATGAGAAGACTGAAGTTGTAGTAGTGCTACCCATCTCTCCAACAAAGAATGGGAGGCATATCAAGTAAGCTATAGGAGCATGAAATTGGAAAAAGCTACGGAAAAGTGGGCGAGTAAAGTTAACGAGGTAGTTATTGGAGCGACGCAGAAAGAGGGTGGAACGAGGAGTTCTCTTATTAAAATTGGCGGAGCTACTACTCTGCCGTTCCTCCACTTTGAAGGAGTTATTCCCAATCCCCCTGCAATTGCTATGGAAGTATGGGATATTGAGCCTGATGATTGGCCGGCTGTGTTAAAGGAGCCATTTAGAGACACACTTGGTGACCCGGTAGAGTGGGCTAAGAAATGCGTAGACGAGTATGGAGCCGATTTGCTATGCCTGCGCTTAGCTTCTACGCACCCGGACATCAAGAACAACTCTGCACAAGACGCTGCAGCCACGGTCAAGAAAGTTCTGGAAGCGGTCTCCGTGCCTTTAATCATTATAGGATGTAATCAGGCAGAGAAAGATACTGAAATTATTCCTGCAGTCAGTGAAGCTGCCCGCGGAGAGAACTGCCTGGTGGGCATAGCAGTGGAGGCAAACTACAAGACAATAACTGCAGCCTGTCAGAGTGATGGACACTCGATAATTGCCGAATCTCCCATCGATATCAATTTGGCCAAGCAATTGAATATTCTGATATCAGATATGGGTTTTTCTCCGGAGAAAATAATTATGCACCCCGCCACAGGAGCTCTGGGCTATGGTCTGGAATATACTTATTCCATAATGGAGCGTAGTCGCCTGGCAGCTCTGCAAGGAGATAAGATGATGTCCATGCCCATGGTGAACTTCGTTGGACAGGAGGTGTGGAGAGTCAAAGAAGCTAAAACCTCTGAACAAGAGGTTCCCGAGTGGGGACCGATAGCTTCCAGAGGGCCCCTGTGGGAAGTTACTACTAGTGTGAGTTATCTTCAGGCGGGAGCAGATATCTTGGTAATGTGCCATCCCAAAGCAGTGGAAAGCGTCAGGAAGACTATCGTAGATTTAATGAAAAAAGAATAAGAAATCTCTAGGCACAATTTTCCCGATTGAAAATCGGGATGCAGGGATACATTCTGGAGGGAAAGAATATGTTCATTATCGGGGAAAGAATCAATGGTATGTTTAAAGATGTAGCCAAGGCAATCAAAGAAGGCGATAAGGCTATTATACAGGATTTGGCTCGCCAACAGATGGAGGCAGGAGCAGACGCGCTGGACGTCAACGTTGGTCCTGCTCCCGAGGAGCCCCTGCGAGCTATGGAGTGGCTGGTTACGACTATTGGCGAAGTTACCGATGCTCCTCTAGCCATTGATACTACGAAATTCGAGATTATGGAAAGCGGACTCAAATTATGTAAAAGTAAAGGGATAATAAATTCTACCTCGGGAGATAAAGAAAAACTGGACAGGCTTCTTCCTTTAGCCAGGAAATACAATGCTTCTATAATTGGCCTGACCATGAATAAGAGCGGGATCCCTCAAGATGCACAGAGTAGAGCAGAAATTGCTGCTCAGATTGTAACCTCTGCTCAGGAACAAGGGTTAGCCATGAGCGATCTTTATATTGACGCAGTAATCCTTCCGGTCAATGTAGCACAGGACCATTCGCGGGAAGTTTTGGAGACAATAAGACAGTGTAAGTTGCTCTGCGATCCTCCTCCCAGGACTATTTTGGGACTGAGTAATGTTTCTCAAAAGACGCTCGATCGTTCTCTGGTTAATAGAACCTACCTGGCAATGGCCGTTGCCAGTGGTCTGGATGCAGCAATTGTCGATCCCTTGGATAAAGATTTGATGAACAGTATGATTACTGCTGAACTGTTAATGGGGAAACAGATATATTGCGATAACTATCTTCAAGCTTACAGAAAGAAATAAGAATAGGAAATGAATACTACACTTACTATTTGCCCCTGGTGTGGATGCGGATGTTCTTTGCTTCTCCGAGAAAGAGAGGGTAAAATTGTGGGAGCGCTGCCTTCCTCTGATTGTCCTGTCAGCCAGGGGAGGCTCTGTGTCAAGGGATGGAACTGTTACGAGTATGTTAGGAGTCCGCTCCGTCTGGTAAGCCCTCTAATGAGAAAGAAGGGTACGGGATATAAGAAGAGGACCGATTCCTTAGACGATTTCCAGGAAGTCTCCTGGGGCAAGGCTCTCAAATTTGTAGCATCGAAGTTCAAAGATATTCGAGAGAAAAAAGGAAGTGTTGCTTTAGGTCTTCTCAGTTCAGCCAAGTGTACCAATGAAGAGAACTATCTTATGATGAAATTGGCTCGAGCTGTTCTGCAAACTAACAATATCGACCACTGTGCCCGTCTTTGCCATTCTTCCACAGTGGTTGGACTGGCGAGAGCTTTTGGAAGCGGCGCAATGACTAATTCCATTGAAGAAATAGAAAAAGCAGAAGTTATTCTGGTTACCGGGTCCAACACAACCGAGCAACACCCAGAAATAGGAAGCAGGATAATAAGGCGAGTCCTGAAAGGAGCAAAACTTATCCTTGTAGACCCCCGCAAGATTCATCTTGCCAAATTTGCTACTCTCCATTTGCAAGCCCGGCCAGGTACTGATGTTGCCTGGATAAACGGACTTATCCATGTAATTTTGAAAGAAGGTCTTGCGGATTCGGATTTCATCGATAGGAACACAGAAAATTTCTCATCAATGAGGGAGATAGTAGAAAAATATACACCCCAATTTGTGGAGGAAATCACTGGAATCCCAGCTGAGCAACTAATAGAGGCAGCCCGAATTTATGGCAGTGCACGACAGGCGATGATATTCTATGCAATGGGAATTACCCAGCATGTCACGGGTACTGACAATGTTCTTTCCCTGGCCAATCTTTCTATGGTCACAGGTCATGTTGGCAGACCTTCTACTGGAGTAAATCCTTTGCGGGGCCAGAATAACGTTCAGGGAGCCTGTGATATGGGTGCATTGCCCAATTTCCTAACTGGCTACCAGAAAGTTGAAGATAGAGACAGTAGAAAAAAATTTGAACAGTGCTGGGAGGTGAAACTTCCCACTGTTGCCGGCCTTACAGAGACAGAGATGTTTGTGGAAGGGAATCCCGTTCAGGCTCTGTATATAATGGGAGAGAATCCTTTACTGAGTGAGCCGAATATTGGCCACATGGAGAAGTTTATGAAGTTTCTGGAGTTCTTAGTGGTGCAGGACATCTTCTTTACGGAAACAGCCAGGTGGGCCGATGTAATCCTTCCAGGGGGCTCTTTTGCCGAGAAAGATGGTACTTTTACGAGTACAGAAAGAAGAATCCAAAGGGTAAGAGAGGTCGTAAAACCTATGGGAGAGAGCCAAGCCGATTGGAAAATAATCTGCCAACTGGCTAAAGAGTTGGGATATCCTATGGGGTATTCCCACCCTGCTCAAATTATGGAGGAGATAGCTTCCCTTACGCCGATATATGGTGGTGTAAGCTATCCCCGACTGGATAAGATTGGTGCGTTGCAGTGGCCCTGTCCGGAAGACAGCCATCCCGGAACACCTTATTTGCACAAAGGAGGATTTAAGAGGGGCAGGGGACTTTTTACTCCCGTGGAATACGAGCCTCCGCGGGAGATTACTGATGAGGAGTATCCTTTCCTCCTCACCACAGGGAGAGTCTATCAACAATGGCACACTGGAACTATGAGCAGGCTCACCTTCACTCTCCACAGGGAGGTTCCCCAGGCTTTTGTGGAGATGAATCCCCGGGACGGTCTATTTTTGGGCGTAAAAAATAGACAGCTGATAAAAGTAATTTCTCGCAGAGGAGAGATAATTGCAAAAGCTTTTCTTACTGAAAGGGTACGGGAAAAGACCATTTTCATTCCTTTCCATTTTTCCGAGGCAGCAGCTAACAGGTTGACTGTGGATAGTCTGGACCCTCAGGCAAAGATACCCGAGTATAAAGTCTGTGCGGTAAAGATCGAACTATGTGGAGAAAATAATTGATTCTTTTGACCATAGAAAGAGAAAGACTTTTAAAGTTCCTGAATGAGCTCAAAAGAGAAACAGAACTTATAGTCCCTGTTCAAAGATTAGGTGGAGTGACTTTTGAACAGATAGAAGATATTGATGAGGTGAATCTCTTGGAAGGCAATCCTCTTTCCTCGCCCAAACAGTTCTTCTTTCCCCAGACTGATCAGCTGTTCCAGTTGCGAAAGGGAGCTTTTACTTTCAAAGAGAAGTTAAAGAGAAAGAAGCGGATATTATTTGGGATTCGTCCTTGCGATCTGGCAGCTTTAGAGTTTTGTGATAGGTTCTTTTCCAGGGAACACGGCGGATACGAAGATATCTACTATTGGATTCGTCGCAGAAATACCTTCCTTGTAGGTATTAACTGTCTTAAAGCGGAAGAGAACTGTTTCTGCTTTCTTTGTGGAAGTGGCCCGTTTGCCAGGCGAGGTTATGACCTTCAACTGACTCCATTGGAAGACTTTTACCTGGTGGAGGTAGGTTCCTCCCCGGGAGATAAGTTAGTCTCCTCTTACTCGCATTATTTCTCAGCGGCCAGCCCCGGTGACAGGAGAGAGAAAGAGACCTTGGAAGAAAGAACAAAAAAAGAATTTTCTCATAAAATAGATTTGCAAAAGGTTACGAATAAACTATCTAAAGACGGATTTAGCGGCGCGGTCATAAAGAATGAATTCTGGGAAGAAATAGGGGATCGTTGCCTCGATTGTGGGGGATGTAATTACGTATGTCCCACCTGTACCTGTTTTAGTATCCTGGATAAGACAGACAGAAATATAGAAGTCGGCGAAAGGATGAGGATATGGGATTCTTGTAATTTTTCAGGCTTTACCAGGATGGCCAGTGGAGCTAATCCCGGAGCAAACAAGCGAGATAGAATCAAAAGAAGAGTCTTTTGTAAGCTACTTTTTTCCCAAGAGAATCAAGGCCTTCCGGGATGTGTTGGTTGTGGACGTTGCTTGAAGGTCTGCTACGGGGAAATCGATATATTAAGGATTGCTGGTGAAATTCAGGCAAAATGATAACCACTAATTTTGCAGCAATAATATTAGCCGGGGGAGAAAACTTGAGGCTTCCTTATTTAAAGGCTAAGCTTTTAATGGGAGGAGAGATTCTAATCAAAAGAATTACCCTATCGCTTCTTTCCCTTTTTGACGATATTCTGATAGTCGTAGATGAAGATAAGTTCGATTATTTAGGGAAACTGATGTATCGATTTGGAAACTCTGTGAAATTGGTCAGTGATGTGGTTGGACCCAAATGCCCCCTGCGTGGCCTATATAGCGGTCTTCTTAGTTCTCCTGCGAGGTTCAACTTTTTGGTAGGGTGTGACATGCCTTTTCTTCAAACAGGACTCATAGATTATATGGCTAGAAGAGTTTCCCGAGCAGATGTAGTGATTCCGCGGATTGGAAAATTTTTGGAGCCGCTACACGCATTCTATTCTTCGAGATGTATACCTGGCGTAGAAAAAGTGCTTAAGGAAGGCAGAAAGAAGATGGTCTCCTTCCTACCCTATGTTAAGGTGGAGTATTTGGACGAAGAAGAGATTGCTATTTTCGATTCCCAAGGCATCTCATTTTTTAATATCAATACTATAGATGATTGGAAAAAGGCAATGGAGATTGAAAGGAAAAGGCGGGAACAATTGTATGAGAGGGAATACTCACAAGTTGCCAATATTACGTAGTTATAGAAATAAAAAGAAACAGGTAGAAGATGTCTTGGTGAAGGAATCTTCAATTACTATATTCTATAATGGAAGAAAGATAGTCAGCCTTCTGTGCACGCCAATGGAACTTATGGAGCTCGCTGTGGGATTTCTTTTCTCTGAAGGGATTCTTTCCCATTTTGAAGAGATAAAGTGGATCTCAGAAGATCCTGAAAGAGGGCTATTAATGGTAGAAGGAAATGTGGAGAATAGCACTGCCCAGCCTGTTGACAGAGTGGTGACTTCTGGATGTGGCCAGGGAATCTTTCTCTTTCCTTCTGAGGAACAAGAAGAGGACGAGATTTCGATGGGAGGGATTTCTCTCTCCTCTGATTGGATAAGTCAATTGATTAAAGAATTCTACAAGAGGTCTCAATTGTACCTTACCACAGGAGGGGTTCACTCGTGTGCACTGGCCAACGAGGGAGGAATTATTATTTTTAGTGAAGACATAGGCAGGCATAATGCGCTGGATAAAGTTGCAGGAAAATGTGTTATAGAGGGGATTGGGACAAAAGATTCCATAATTCTAACCACAGGGAGGGTCTCCGCAGAAATGGTTATTAAGGCAAAGAGAATGAATGCTACTTTCTTGATATCGCGCGGGGCACCTACCGACCTGTCAGTAGCAATTTCCAAAAGAGTAGGAATAACCTTGATAGGTTTCTGTCGAGGTGAGCGAATGAACATATATTCTCACCCAGAAAGGGTAATATTTGAGGACAATGACCAGGCTGCCTGAAACAACAATCAGTCGCTTAACTATTTATCGCCGTTACATAAAGTCTATACTTAAGAAGGGAAAACCCCTGGTAACTTCTGAGAAGTTGGGGAGAAAGATGCATTTTAAGCCTTCTCAAATACGTCGTGACCTTTCTTACATAGGGCAATTCGGTCGGAGAGGGAAAGGCTACTACGTGAGAAAACTTTGCAGGGGACTTGACAAGACCTTGGGATTGGATAGAGAGTGGCAGGTGGCTTTGGTAGGGGCGGGAAATTTGGGAAGGTCACTCTCTGCCTATCCTGGATTCCGACGACATGGATTCGAAGTTTCAGTCATCTTCGACAACTCTCCGGCAAAGATAGGCAAGACCTGGCTAGGAGTGGAGGTTTTAGATATAAAACAGATGCCAAAGGTGATAAAGGAGAGAAAGATAAAAATTGCAATAATAGCTGTACCTTATTCTTCCGCGCAACAGGTTGCTGACATTTTGATCCGCTCAGGCGTGAAAGCGATCCTAAATTTTGCTCCTTATAAGGTTGCCGTACCGGAAGGATTGAAATTAAAGAATATAGACTTGTCTACGGAACTACAAAGTTTGAGCTGCTTCTTGACTAAGTAAAAAGCCCCTGCAAATCTTCTATCGCTGAAGTCTTAAATCGAGGAATCTACGGGTCTTTGAGACCTATAAAGATTTCCTTGACACATAGCCGATATGTTTTGTATAATCAAGGCTTAAAATTAGCCAGACCTTAAATTTTTTAAGAAAGTTTGTGAAAAAATTCACAAGACTTTACGGGTTTTCAATATGAAATTCCTTTTAAATAGAGCGAATTGGGAAAATTTTCTGGGACAGATTTCAAAAACTTATCTTATTTATGCTCCCCAAGAGTTTTATGGCGAACTGGCCTATCAGCTGTTGGCTCCAGAAAATGTTAGCAAGACCATTTATAATACTTATCGGGCAGTCCAGCCTTTGAAGACCTTCTTTTCTTTACCGCAGGAAAGGGTGACAGAGGAGACTACCCAGGCAGGAAAGACGATAGTCCTGGGAGTTAAGAACTGTGACCTTAAGGCGATTTCGGTTATGGACAAAATCTTTCTGGAAGGAGAATTTGTGGATCCTTTCTATAAAGAGAGAAGAGATAAAACTCTTATTGTTTCCTCCGATTGTTACCAACCGAAGGATACATGTTTCTGTGCTTTGCTGGACAATAATCCTTTTCCTGAGGCAGGTTTTGACCTTAACCTCTCTCAAATAGATAGTGTGTTCCTGCTGGAAGTAGGTTCCCCCAAAGGAGAAAGCTTTATCGCTCCTATAAAGGAAGATTTGCAGGATGTGACTTCGGATTTAATACAAAAGAGAGAAAAGAAAAGAAAGGAAGCAACGGAGAGAGTTTTAGAGGTAAACAGAGAATTCAGGACGGAGAGACCATTCCCCTCTGTTGTAAAGGACGAGTATGCTTCGCCGGAGTGGGAAGAGGCAGCCAGAACTTGCGTGGAATGTGGAGCCTGCACTAATATATGCCCTTCCTGTTACTGCTTTCTACTTGTGGACACAAAAGACGAGGGTAAATTTCCCAAAGTTAAGTTTTGGGATTCCTGCCAGCACACTGGTTTTGCCCGGGTGGCTGCGGGTGTCAATCCACGAGCAAAATTATATGAAAGGTTGAGGAATAGATATTTATGTAAGTACGAATACCGGCCAGAAAATTTTGGAATTGTGGCTTGTACCGGTTGCGGTCGTTGCGTGGAAGCGTGTCAGGGAAAAATAGACAAAAGAGAAGTAATAAAAAAATTAGAAGAAAGAAGCGGAGAAACGTAAATGGTAGAGAATCCCTATTTACCTATTGAAGCCAAGGTGGAGAAGATCATAGATGAGACTTCTAACATAAAGACTTTTGTGTTAAAGTCGAGCAAAAAAATCAAATTCGAAACTGGTCAATTTGTTCAACTAACTATTCCTGGCAGTGGTGAGGCACCCTTTACTCCATCGTCTTCTCCCTCCCAGACTGAAAAAATAGAACTAACCGTGATGAATGTTGGACTTCTGACCGGCAAATTGCACGAGATGAGAGAGGGAGAAGTTGTCGGCATTCGCGGGCCTTATGGTCGGGGATATCCTTTAGACGATTTCTACAAGAAGGAAGTTTTGATTCTCGGGGGGGGAGTGGGTATGGCGCCCCTGAGATCCCTACTTCTTACTCTTCTGGAAAATGTTGATAAGTTCAGGCGGATAGTCCTCTGTTATGGAGCGAAAACTCCCGAGGATATAGTCTATAAAGGTGCCTTTCCTGAATGGCAGAAAAAGAAGAAATTGGAAATTTTGAGAAGTGTGGATAAAGCAGCTCCTGGATGGAATGAAACCGAAGGACTGGTGACGGTGCTTCTGGACAAAATCGAGATGGATTTGAAAAATTCCGCGGCTGTGGTCTGTGGGCCTCCCATTATGATGAAATTCGGGACGCTAAAGCTTCTGGATTTGGGATATCAACCAGAGAATATTTATCTTTCTATGGAGAAGAATATGTCTTGCGGTCTGGGTAAATGTGGACACTGTGGACTTGGTAAGTATTTCGTCTGTAAAGATGGTCCAGTTTTTAAATACGATTTGATAAAGGATATTCCCGATATCTGGTTGTAACGAATTAAAAGATAGTTTGTTCATCGCTGGAGGAATTTTTTAACGCCAAAAAACTTCGGACTCTGTAGGGCGCAAATCAAAACTCCTCCCCCCGATTTATCGGGGGTCGTCGAACAATGATTTGCTTTATAAGAAAATAAGTCGTCCTTGTTTTTTGTCTGAAATTCCAAAAGCTCTTCACAAATTATCTTTTGAAGAATGAGAGAAGATGAAAAAATTATTTATTGATTTGGAAAAATGTTTTAAGTGCAAGGACTGCACGGTTTCCTGCAGTTATTTCTACCATCCTGACAATAACGGAATAACTAATTTAAGGGAGTTGGCCCATTTTGCTCTTATCTGCAGGCATTGTGAGGACGCTCCTTGCGTTAAAGTCTGCCCCAAAGAAGCACTGGAAAAGCAGGAGGATGGAGTATTGAAGAGATACAATATGCGTTGCGTTGCTTGTAGGTCTTGCATGGTAGCTTGCCCTTTTGGAACGATTTATCCGGAAGTTATTCCCTACCTCGTTTCCAGTTGCGATTATTGTTTAGATCGGGCTAATGGAAAGGTACCTCTCTGCGTAGAGACTTGTCCGGAGAAAGTAATCAGATACGAAGAAGTTGAACAAGACCCAAAAAAGAACTATTTTGCCGTGGGAAAGAATCTTGTAGTCCACTATATCCCCTGGGAAAGAGAATAAGAATGGCAAAGACTCTATTTTACTTTATAGTATTTCCTGGTTTTTTGTTTACAGCATTGATTGGCTTGTTAGTTAGTTGGATCGACCGAAAAGTAACTGCCCGGGTGCAGTGGCGAGTGGGCCCACCGATACTGCAGCCTTTTTATGATTTTGTAAAGCTTCTGGGTAAAGAGACGATTGTCCCTCAAGCCGGGTCGAAATTTACCTTTCTTCTTTCCCCACTTTTTGGATTGGCGGCAGTGACCATTGTCTCCACTCTGCTCTGGCTGGTGATGATTTCACCAGAGAAGACTTTTTTAGGAGATTTAATTGTAGTTATTTATCTTTTGGCAATTCCATCCATAAGTATAATTATAGGTGGCTTTGCTTCGGGGAATCCCCTGGCTTCTTTGGGTGCTTCCCGCGAGATGAAAATGGTTTTAGCCTACGAGCTACCTTTCATTCTGGCTATTTTCACTCCCGTTATTAAAGCGCAAGGCATAATCAAGCTTGGCGATTTACTCCAGTATCAATGGGCAAATAGTATCTTCCTTAATTCCTGGTCTGGATTCATTGCCTTTGTGGTGGCAATAATCTGTATGCAGGCAAAACTGGCTTTAGTCCCTTTCGACATTCCCGAGGCAGAAACAGAGATAATAGCCGGCCCCTATATTGAGTATTCCGGAGCTCCTTTGGCCCTTCATAAACTTACTCGCTGGATGATGTTGTTTGTAGTCCCAATCTTTTTAGTAGTTGTGTTTATGGGAGGTATTATATTTTCCGGCTTGCATATTTTATGGGGCATACTAAAATACGTTCTCCTTCTAGTGCTTATTATTCTAATACGTAATACTAATCCACGACTTCGTATTGACCAGGCTATAAAATTTTTCTGGGGGCCAGTGACAATTCTCGCAGTCATAGGCGTAATTCTTGCATTTTTGGGGATATAGATGGACCTTAAGACAAAAGCATTAACCAAATCGATATGGGTCTTCCATTTTGCAGCGGCTTCTTGCAATAACTGCGATATAGAAATCCTCGACGCAATGACTCCCAAGTTTGATCTGGAAAGGTTTGGCATGCTTAAGGTGGGAAGCATTCGCCATGCAGATGTTATGCTGGTGACTGGTGCGATTTCTCACAAGGCAGCAGTAAGATTAAAGAGACTCTACGAGCAGGCTGCGAAACCCTGTCTGGTTGTGGCAGTCGGTTGTTGTGCCTGTTCAATGTGTATATTTCGGGATTCTTATAATATGGCTGGACCTTTCGATCGGCTTGTTCCTGTTCACGCCTATATCCCGGGTTGCCCTCCCAAACCAGAAGCGATAATTATGGGAGTAGTCAAACTGGTTAAGGCATTAAAGAAAGGATAATTTGGTGGCAGAAGAAATTTTGACAAGAATAAAGGATAAATTTTCTAAAAAGGCTCTTAAGGTTTTTGAGAAGTCCCCTCGTCGAATATATATTGACTTTGACTCAAAAGATATACCTGAGGTGGTGACTTTCCTATTCCGGGATCTGGGAGGGAGATTAGCCACTGCCAGCGGGATAGATACCCGAAAGAATATAGAAATACTGTACCACTTTTCATTTGATAGCTCGGGGACAATTATTTCTCTCAGAACTCTAATTGACAGAGAAAATCCCGAAATAGAATCAATAACTCCCCTGATAAAAGGAGCAGAATGGATAGAAAGAGAGATACACGAACTTTTGGGTGTGAATTTCAGAAACCATCCCAACTTGAAAAGGCTACTCTTATCTGAAGATTGGCCAGAAGGGAAGTATCCTCTCAGGAGAGAATAGATGGCTAAGACAATTATTCCTGTTGGCCCGTACCATCCTTTACAGGAAGAGCCAGAGTTTTTCAAGCTCCTCGTAGAAGGTGAAAAAGTTCTGGAGCTGGAGATAGAACTGGGATATAATCACCGGGGAATCGAGAAAATTGCTGAATCAAAGAGTTACGACCAGGTAATTTTCCTGGTGGAGCGTGTTTGCGGTATCTGTTCCACATCACATCCCATTGCCTCGGTAAATGCACTGGAAGATTTGGCCGATATTAAAGCGCCTGAACGGGCACTATATATTCGAAGTATTATTGGTGAACTGGAAAGGCTCCATTCCCATCTACTCTGGCTGGGACTGGCTGGCCATTTTATAGGTTATAATACGGTATGGATGTGGGCATGGAGATACCGGGAGCCGGTCCTGGACATTTTTGAGAGAGTTACTGGAAATCGCCAGCATTATGCCATGATGAAAGTCGGAGGGGTAAGAAGAGACATTGAGTCCGATGATATTCCGGAGATTTGGAAGATGGTTGATGGACTATTGCCGGTTATCGATATGTTTAAAGGTGCGGTTATCGACGACCCGGTTATTCATGCCCGGTTAAAGGGAGTGGGGATCTTAACAAAAGAGGATGTATTTGAGTATGGAGCACTGGGACCTACTGCTCGAGCTTCGGGTGTAGCTATAGATGTCAGAAAAGACGACCCTTATGCCGCCTATCCCCTGGTTGATTGGCAGGTAATTACTCAGGAAGAAGGGGATGTTTTTGCCAAGGCGGTTGTGCGCATATTGGAGATGTATGAATCAATAAAAATTATAAAAGGATGTCTGGATAAGTTAAAAGCAGTGGGTGGGGAGATAGATGCCAAGGTTAAGGAGATTCCTCCTGGTGAGGGGATTGGTCACCACGAGGCACCGCGAGGGGAAGTATTTCATTATGTGCGTAGTGACGGCAGTAATCGTCCGGTGAGATATAAAATAAGGGCTCCCAGTTATATGAACGTTCCTACCAATCAAAAATCTGTAGTTGGCGGAACTGTTTCCGATGCCACGATAACCCTGGCTGCTGTTGATCCCTGCTACTGTTGCACAGAAAGAGTGGCAGTTGTGGATAGGAAGACGGGAAAGAAAGGTCTGACCGGCCAAGACTTGATAAAGTTATCTCAAGAAAAGACCTTAAGAATTAAGAGGCATATTGGTATGATGAAGGAATAGTTTTGCGGAGTCGCTCGGTCAGGAAAACCTCGCTTTAAATCCGTCCCGATGCATCGGGACCGATTTGAAGCTCCTGCAGCTATCCCTTCATCCTAAGAGAAGTGGAGAGAATGTATTTGCTGCACTATCTAATTATTATTCCATTCATAGTGGGGCTATTCTGCTTGCTGGTTCCCAAGAAGTTAAGTAAGCTTGTAGATTCGTTGGCCATCGGGGGTTCACTGGCAACTTTTTATTTCATTATACTTACTTTTCTCCGTAAGCCCGTTGAGTGGTTTTATGATGATCTACTTCTTTTGAGACTCGACAATCTTAGTGGTTTTATACTTTTAGCCATTGGTCTTTTTGGGTTTTTGATTGTTCTTTATTCACTAAAGTTTATGGCAGGCAAGGAGCGTCTAAACGAATATTATGCTTATCTTCTGTGGACAATTGGTGGAGCCGGTGGGGCAATCTTAGCCAATAATCTGATACTCCTTCTGGTTTTTTGGGGATTTCTCGGGTTGACCCTTTATCTCCTTATTGGCATAGGTGGCTCTGAGGCCACTCCAGCAGCCAAGAAGACTCTAATCATTGTCGGTGGCTCTGACGCTCTGATGATTTTGGGAGTCGGCATTATATGGCTTTTGACTGGTTCTTTCCAAATGGAGAATATTAGTGTACCGTTAACCGGTCCGTTGCCCACCATTGCATTCATATCGTTAGCTATTGTTTCCTTTGCCAAAGCAGGAGCAATGCCCATGCATACATGGATTCCCGATTGTGCGGAGAAGGCTCCCATCCCTGTTACTGCTTTCCTGCCTGCTTCTCTCGATAAACTATTAGGAATTTATTTACTAGCAAGAATTGCTGTAGACTTTTTTGTAATGAATAAAGCGATGGGATTGCTTTTATTAATTGTGGGTGCCGTAACCATTATTGCCGCTGTAATGATGGCACTAATTCAGCATGATTTAAAAAGGCTCCTCTCTTATCACGCTGTGAGTCAGGTGGGATATATGGTGCTGGGTATTGGAACAGGAAATCCCATAGGAGTTGCTGGTGGCATATTCCATATGTTAAACCATGCGATATACAAAGGTTGTCTTTTCTTGACAGGTGGAGGAGTCGAGCATCGAGCTCAAACTACGGATTTAGATAGATTGGGTGGCTTGGCCAAACTGATGCCCATAACATTCATTACTTGTTTGATTGCTGCATTATCAATTTCTGGCGTTCCGCCTTTTAACGGTTTTGTCTCCAAGTGGATGGTTTATCAAGGAGTGATTGAACTGGGCAAAGGAGGCGACAAATTATGGATTATCTGGTTAGTGGCAGCTATGTTTGGTAGTGCTTTGACATTGGCCAGTTTTATGAAGTTGATCCACTCCGTGTTTTTAGGCTCCTCATCGACCACTACCCCTTCCCCGGAACCAAAACGAAAAGAAGTCTCATTTGCTATGTGGTTTCCTATGGCAGTGCTGGCAGGGCTCTGTGTAATTTTTGGTGTTTTTGCATACAAGGTTCCTTTAAAGAATCTTATTTTGCCCGCGGTTCCTGGGGTTTCTTTCCTTGGTTTCTGGTCGCCAGGTCTGGCTACGTTACTGATTATTATTGGGATCGTTTTGGGAGTAATTATCTATTGGTTAGGCAGGATCAAGGGCTTGCGCACGGATACAGCTTATGTTGGTGGCGAGATAATTCCCCAGGATAGCCGTGTAACCGGGGTGGACTTCTATGATACAATAAGAGATTTGGCCACACTTAAAGCAATCTATAGAAAAAGCGAAAAGAAACTTTTCGATATTTATGACCAGGGAACAAGATTTGTATTTTTCTTTATTCGAGGATTAAGAAAGATTCACAGTGGAGTATTATCTACATATCTGTTTTGGTCTCTTTTCGGCATGCTGATTCTTTTCATAATTATGCTGTTTAGGATTTAGAGCTATGTTTGAGTTATACGTTCTCCTTTTATTTATGATTTTGGGAGCAATAATTGCTGTGGAGATAAAAGATTTGCTCTCTTCAGTAGTTGCTGTGGGTGCAGTGGGTTTAGGATTATCCGTTGCTTTCTTGATTCTAAAAGCGCCTGATTTGGCCATCACCCAGTTGGTTGTGGAGATATTGTGTTTAATCATTTTAAT
>JABAOH010025651.1_pt1 | contig 26338 bp, 19 predicted proteins | sample 7062181 | NCBI WGS metagenome assembly JABAOH01 (sample SAMN14538630, study PRJNA623070) | marine sediment metagenome | biome: marine biome [ENVO:00000428]; feature: marine pelagic biome [ENVO:01000023]; material: deep marine sediment [ENVO:00002113]; isolation source: pool of 5 deep marine... | reverse complement strand
GTTGCCGGCCAATCAGACTTTGGCCGCTTCAGTTTGCAGGCCAATCAGGTCACATCGTTGAATGTCTTTGTGCCGTTGCACTGGCTGCAGGAAAAGCTCGACCGCAGTGCTCAGGCCAATACGCTGCTAATCGCCGCGGATGAGGAAGATAGTTTAACAGTTGAAAAAGCAAATAAGGCTCTGGAGAAATGCTGGCAGCTTGCCGACGCAGAAGTTGAGCTTCGCCGGTTAAAGCACAAGGATATGTTTGAGATGCGCAGCAGACGTGTATTCATTGATGAATCTATTACCGCCGCTGCTATCAACACAGGTGATGAATCTTATGGCGTTTTGACCTATTTCGTGAACGAATTACGTTCAGGTGACAGAACTACACCATATTCTATGGTAGCTGCTGTGAGCCAATCGGCTGACGCTCGTGGTCTTTTACCGGAGGATATGCAGGATAATGAAATTCTAATCAACCAATGGCTTGCCGAGGACCTTGATGCTAAAGAAGGAGATGAAATTGAACTTACCTATTTTGTTCTCGGGCCGATGAGAACACTCCGGGAGGAAAACACCAGCTTTCGAATTAAAGCAATACTGTCAATGGACAACCCGGCGATGGATCCTGATTTAATGCCGGATTTCCCGGGTCTGGCCGATGCGGAAAACTGTAGAGATTGGGACCCCGGCATTCCGATTGACCTTGATAAGATACGCCAGCGCGACGAAGATTATTGGCAGCAGTATCGCGGCACACCAAAGGCCTTTGTTACACTCAAAGCCGGCCAAAAGATGTGGGCTAACAGATATGGAAATTTAACCGCAGTGCGCTATCCGTTAAGCAGTGGTTCATCAGAGGATATAGCCGGCAGGTTACTAAAAAAAGTTAATCCTGCTTCTGTAGGATTGTTTTTTCAATCGGTGCGTGCACGCGGTATAAAAGCAGGAGACCAAGGCACTGATTTCGGTCAGCTTTTCCTTGGTCTTAGTATGTTTCTTATCATAGCAGCTTTGATTTTAATGGGGCTTCTTTTTGTATTTGGTATTGAAAAACGCAGCGAACAGGTTGGAATGTTACTGGCAGTGGGCTTATCACCTAAGCTGGTACGGCGGCTGTTATTTATTGAAGGAGGCATATTGGCGGTATTGGGAGTAGCTTTGGGTACTGCAGCGGGACTGCTCTATACTAAAACTATGATTTACGGACTTGCAACTGTATGGAAAGCAGCAGTGAGCGGTTCATCAATATATTTTTATGCGAAACCTTCTACTTTGTTTCAAGGGGCATTGGGAGCCGTAGCTGTTTCTCTGATTGCAATATGGTTGACTTTGCGCAAACAGGTATCCCGGCCGGCTCGTGAGCTTCTTGCCGGTGGATTAGAGTGGCAATTCTTTACAGCCGGACCGGTCTCGAAGGGCAGAATCGGATTATTTATAGCGGCGATGTCATCAGTAGGTGCGGTGTTGCTCCTTAGTATCATGGGCAATGCTGATAGTGCAGCTGTTGCCGGAGTTTTTTTCGGGGCGGGTGCCCTGCTTTTGATTGCCGGACTTGGATTAACTCAGGCCTTATTAAAAATTGCCGCGGGCAGTTGGAACAAAGGGATGTCGTCCCTTGCTGGTTTAGGCCTGCGTAATTCAACAAGACGAAGCGGGCGGAGCTTAGCGGTGGTAGGATTACTCGCATGTGGGATTTTTCTGGTTATTGCGGTTGGGGCAAATAGACAAAATTCAAAAGCCGATGCCCAGAGACGGGACTCAGGAACCGGGGGCTTCGCAATATTTGGTGAATCTGCTATAAGTATCCTCCATGATTTGAACAGTCAATCCGGACGTCAATCGATGGGCCTGGATACTGATGTACTGCAAGGCGTACAGATAGTCCAGTTGCGTGTACATGACGGTGACGATGCAAGCTGTCTGAACCTGAATCGGGCCCAGATGCCCCGTTTGTTAGGTGTCCACCCGGCCCAACTGCTAAGTCGCGGTTCTTTTACTTTCACCAAGACAATCCCGCACCAATTGACCCACAGCGAAAAGCCTGTCTCTTCACCTGGTTTGCAGCGCGCCTGCTCGGGTTCAATTGGTGCGGGATGGGATTTACTTAACCTGAATCTCAATGACGATATTGTGCCGGCTGTTGGTGATTATGCGACTATATACTGGGCACTCGGTAAATCAGTCGGAGATGAGCTTGATTATATTGACGAAAAGGGCAGAAGATTTCGGCTACGCCTCGTTGGAATGTTGAAGAACTCAATTTTGCAGGGGAGCTTACTTGTTTCTGAAGATGAATTTATCAAACGCTTCCCGTCGGAGGATGGATACAGGGTTTTGCTTATCGATGTCCCGAAGGATAAAACCGAAGCAGTGGCCGATGAACTTTCCTCACGATTGAAGGACTTTGGCCTGGCACTTACTCCGGCCACTCAGCGATTGGCAGAATTTAATGCTGTTGAAAATACATATCTGTCGATATTTCAATTGTTAGGCGGTTTGGGACTGATTCTCGGTAGTGTTGGGCTTGGGCTGGTGGTGCTTCGCAATGTGCTTGAGAGGCGGGGAGAGCTTGCAATGCTGCAGGCGGTGGGATTTGACAAAGCCGCACTTAAACGAATGGTGTTTTATGAGCATGGAGGACTTATGGCAGGTGGTTTGGCCTGTGGGATTGTCGCCGCGCTGGTAGCGGTGAGCCCTGCCCTAAAATCTCCGGGAGCACAAGTCCCGTATTTTTCACTTGTGTTAACGACCACCTGTATAGGTATTAGTGGTGTGATATGGATATGGATTGCGACGGCCTTTGCGCTCAGCGGCAAACTGTTGGAGGCGTTAAGAAATGAGTAAGAACTGCAAGGCTTTTGCAAGAAAAAAAATGAAAGAATCTACTATTGCAAAAACAATACCCGTTGGATTGGCCATTGTTGGATTGGTCTTGCTTTACGTATGGCTTAGTGCCGATGCAGCGATAGACCTTACAGAGCGCGTGCCTATTGACCACGGCATTGTCGCAACGACCTTGGATGGAAATGATGTAGAGCTGCGTGGTGAGTTTATCCAGTTCGATGGCGTACCGTCGGAATTACCCGGTGCCTGGCCGCGGTTCAGGGGGCCGAACCTCGATGCAATAAGCAGCGATGAGAATGTTACTCTCGCAAGAATATGGCCTGCAAATGGACCAAAGGTCCTCTGGTCTATTGATGTTGGAGAAGGTTATGCTGGTGCAGCGGTCCTGGCTGGGCGAGTGTATGTTTTGGATTATGACCGCGAAAAACAGGCCGATACCATTCGATGTTTGTCGCTTGCCGATGGCAGAGAAATCTGGCGGTATTCTTATACCGTTAAGGTCAAACGCAATCACGGAATGAGCCGAACTGTGCCGACAGTAACAGATAAATACATCGTGACAATGGGACCGAAATGTCATGTAACGTGTCTTGATTCGATGACGGGACAATTTCACTGGGTGCTGGATTTGGTAAGAGATTTTGGGGCGAAAGTGCCGCCGTGGTATGCAGGACAGTGCCCGCTTATTGAGGGGGATAAAGTGATAATCGGTGTCGGTGGTGAGCCGCTAATGATAGCGGTGGACACCGCTACAGGCGAGGTTGTATGGCGAAGTCCTAATCCCAAACGCTGGCTGATGACGCATTCATCTGTGATACCGGCTGAGTTCGCCAGCAGGCGTATGTATGTATATTGCGCCAGCGGAGGGGTGGTGGGCATTTCGGCAGAGGACGGCGGTATTCTGTGGGAAATTACCGATTGGAAGATTCGTATCGCAAATGTGCCGAGTCCTGTGGTAGCCGGTGATGGACTTATTTTCCTTTCGGGCGGATATAACGCAGGAAGTATGATGCTGAAGTTAACCCAGGACGGTGACAAGATAACCGCAGCACCGGCCTTTCGGCTTGAACCAGAAGTATTCGGCTCGCCCCAACATACACCGATTTTTTATGACGGCTATATCTACGGCGTCGGTGCCGATGGACAATTGAACTGCCTTGACCTGGACGGCAAGGTTGTGTGGACCAGCACAAGCACTCACACATTTGGACTTGGGCCTTACACAATTGCGAACGGCCTTATATACGTTATGAACGATTCCGGCCTGCTGACTCTGGCGGAGGCGACGCCCAGCGGATATGTTCAACTGTCCCAGGCCAAGGTGCTGGAAGGCCCGGAGTCATGGGGTCCCATGGCAATTGCGTCCGGAAGATTGATTTTACGTGATATGAACCGAATGATATGTATCGATGTTACCGGCCAGTAGAAAGGAAATTAGAAAGTGCCTAAAAGATTAGGAACAACGAATATTAAGATTTTTATAGGCCTGCTTATTGCGTTGGCTATTGTTATTGCCGTGGTTGCACTGGTACGACTTGATACGACCGGCAAAAAAGGCAGCGGACTCAGTAAAGAGTATCTCTATGAACTCGACGCGAAGATTGATCCGAACCTGATTATTTATGAACAATTAGGTGAGGCAATCAGTACCGGGCTCAAGGCTCCGACGGCGATTGCTGTTGGTCCCGGCGGACGTGTTTATATTGCCGGCGATGATGTCATCCGAATATTTAATGCAGGCCCGAATTCTATTTTCTCTTCCTCTGGCCGGATTGAACTGCTCTGTTCGCCGCGATGTCTGACAGTGGCTGATGATGGTAAATTTTATATCGGGACCAAAGACCATGTGGAAGTTTACGACGAACAGGGCAAACAGCTTGCGAGCTGGGAGAGTCTGGGTGATGATGCGGTCTTAACCAGCATAGCTGTTTCAAAAGACGATGTGTTTGTTGCAGATGCAGGTAATCGCATTGTTCTGCGTTACGATACTACCGGCAGGTTAATTAACCATATAGGCAAGAAAGATAAAGAACGCAATATCCTTGGTTTTGTTATACCGAGTCCTCATTTCGACCTTGCAGTTGGTCGTGACGGACTGTTGCGAGTTGTCAATCCCGGTCTTCATCGCATTGAAGCGTATACATTTAACGGTGACCTTGAGTTCTGGTGGGGCAAGTTCTCAAATGTGGATGTGAAAGGTTTTTGCGGCTGCTGCAATCCTGCCAATTTTGCCATACTTGACGATGAAAATTTCGTCACCTGTGAAAAGGGCCTCACACGAGTTAAAATTTATGATGCCGAGGGTATTTTTGTAGGTGTTGTCGCCGGGCCGGAACAATTGATTGAAGGTGGGACCGTTCGTATTTGCTATTATCCAGAGCAGTGTCAGGCTGGAGATTTTGATGTGGCAGTCGACGCCCAGGGACGCATTTTCGTCCTGGATACAATCAAAAATGTTATGAAAATCTTTACCAAAAAGAAAGCTGAGTAATGAGCAAAACCCACATAAATTGCCGTATGTCGAGAGAGCAAGACTCTGTGGTCCCGTCGAGCCTGCCAGGTGAGACTCCATTGGCGCGGGATGTAAAAGTACAAAGTAGAAGGGAACTGATTACAGCAGTCCTGCGATATGCGACCTTGGGGACACTCGGAGCAATTGGCGGGGCTGTTTTCACCAAGAGAAGAAAATTAGTTGAGGAAGGTATTTGTATTAATAATGGAATTTGCAGAGGCTGTGGGATTTTTGAGCAGTGTGGTCTGCCTCGGGCTTTATTAGAAAAACAACTTGTAACGAGAATTGATAATGAGCGAAAATAAGAATGATATTAGCAGACGCCATTTTCTCAGGAATGGTTTTTGGGCGGGATGTTTAGCCGGCCTTGGTGGTTTAGCGGGCTTCCTGGTCAGCAAGCTCAAAAAGACTAATACCGTCTGGCAGATTGACCCCTACACCTGCATTGCGTGCGGCAACTGTGCAACTTATTGTGTATTGGAAGAGTCGGCGGTTAAGTGCGTGCACGCCTATTCGGTGTGCGGATACTGCAAAATCTGTTTCGGCTTTTTCGGGCCGGAGCCTGTTGATATTAACGAGGGGGCGGAAAATCAACTTTGTCCGACAGGTGCCATAACGCGTACTTTCATAGAGGAGCCCTATTACGAGTACACTATCGACGAATCACTGTGTAATGGTTGCGGCAAATGTGTCAAGGGATGTAATACCTTTGGAAATGGGTCACTATCTCTCCAGGTGCGTCACGACCGTTGTTTGAACTGTAACGAATGTTCGATTGCGGCAGCTTGTCCTTCGGGTGCATATAAGCGGGTCCCTGCTGACGAGCCTTATATGATTAAGGAGGCGGGCCACGCTTGATGAAACGTTTTGGATATATAATTATCGGCATAGCTCTATCCCTAATTTTATGCGGTGTTACAATAGGGGCCGAACGCTTTCCGCCGCCTGATTTTGTCGAAACCGACCATGTAATACCCAGCCCAACTGTCCCCGGCCCACGTCAGGACATTTACGAATACATAGACGCTGTGGTGCTTTTGGCGGCGCTTGGATTATCTTCATATCTGGTCTTAAGGAAGCGCAGCCGACGGGCAATATTTGTTTTGATGGTGTTTTCGTTACTTTATTTCGGCTTTTACCGAGAGGGCTGTGTTTGTTCGGTAGGGGCTATTCAGAATATTGTTTTGTCTATTTTCGATAGTAGTTATGCTGTGCCAATTGCCATTACAGTGTTTTTTCTACTGCCGCTTGTCTTTGCATTGTTTTTCGGAAGGATTTTTTGTGGAGCGGTATGTCCCCTTGGTGCGGCCCAGGATTTAGTATTGTTACGGCCTATCTCAGTACCGAATTGGCTCGAAAGCGGGCTGCGGTTATTTGCGTATGTTTACTTAGCTGCGGCAGTTCTGTTTGCAGCTACCGGAAGTGCTTTTTTGATATGCAGGTACGACCCGTTCGTTGCGTTCTTCCGTTTGAACGGAAACCTGAATATTTTAATAATTGGTGCCTGCTTGCTGTTCATAAGTGTGTTCATTGGACGTCCTTACTGCCGATTTATCTGCCCCTACGGAGTACTGCTCAGACAGTTATCACGGCTCTCAAAATGGCGGGTGACCATTACTCCGGATGACTGTATTCAGTGCAGATTGTGTGAAGATTCGTGTCCCTTCGGCGCTATCAGGAGGCCCACGACTAATTGGCCGACGACGGAATATGGCAAAAGTAAGAAAAGACTTGCCGCTCTGATTCTTCTTTTGCCTGTCCTGATATTTCTGTGTGGATGGGCAGGCTCCGGCCTAAGGGCGGTAACGTCCCGTATGCACGCAACAGTCAGATTAGCTGAGCGCATCTATTTGGAAGATACCGGCAAAGCAGAAGACACTACGGATGCCAGCCTGGCCTTTAGAGGAACGGGCAAAGAACCAAAAGAGCTTTACGAGGAAGCTTCAAATATCAGGGCCGAGTTTGGACTGGGCGGATGGTTCTTTGGAGGATTTGTAGGATTGGTGATTGGGCTTAAGTTAATTGCTGTCTCCGTCTGGCGGCAAAGAACCGACTACGAAGCCGGCAGGGCAAGTTGTTTGGCATGTGGCCGCTGTTTCAAATATTGTCCCAAGGAGCATGTAAGACTAAATAAACTAAAAGAGGCAACGGGTAAAAGCTGATGGAATCTCATACTGACAATATACAAGACCCAAGACACAAGACCAAAGACCCAAGAGAGGGACCTGGGTTCTGGAGTCTGGAGTCTGGTGAGTGGTACCGAAGCGCAATCACAACAGCTATTGTCTGTGCGGTTTTCGCTCTTATTGTACTTGCACTTTTTGTTACCAATTATGTTCGGGGCAGGATAATTGACGCTAAGTGGGAAATACAGTCAGAGAATCTGAAAATAAAGCTTCGTGAGCATCCTGAAGACCAGGAGCTATTGTTGCAAATTCGACAACTGGATTTGGAATTCAGGCAGCATAGAATACGACGGCTGGATTTCTCCCGCAAAGGCAGTTACCTGCTTTTTGGCAGTGTAGTGATATTCTTGATAGCTCTTAAATGTGCAGACACTTTCAAAAAGAAAATACCGGCGCCACAGGTACTCAGTAACAGAGGCGATGAGCAGCTCCGCCAGGCAACGTTAGCTCGATGGGCTGTAACCGCTGGTTTAGCAGTACTTGGTTCAGGGGCGTTAATTCTTGCAATGAGCACCGATATTGATTTTGGCGAAACCGGCACAGCGATCACTTCCTATCCTTGGCCCAGCTTTCGTGGGCCGGGCGGGCTCGGAATAAGTGCTTATACGAATATACCTTCAGATTGGAATGGCAAAACCGGAGATAGAATCCTCTGGAAAACCAAGGTTCCGCTTCCGGGCAATAATTCACCTGTTGTCTGGGGCGACCGCGTTTTCCTTTCAGGAGGTGACGAGAACAAACTCCAGGTATTCTGCTTTGACGCATTTTCAGGCAAGCTTCTTTGGACGGGGGACGTTACACGTGCACCTTTGAAAAGTGACGAAGAACCATTCGAAGTGATGGAAGATACCGGTTTTGCCGCTCCTACCGTGGTAACGGATGGCCGACGGGTCTATGCCATCTTTGCAACCGGGGACATTGGCTGTTTTGATTTTAACGGCAAACGCATCTGGACCAGAAGTCTGGGAATTCCTGACAGCTCATATGGCTATGCCTCTTCACTTGCGATATATCGAAACCTGGTTTTAATTCAATATGACCAGGGAGGTTCCGAGGACGAAATGTCTAAGTTGATAGGTTTGGATGGATTCTCAGGCCAGACTGTCTGGGAGACGAAACGCCCTGTACCGAATTCCTGGTCTTCACCAATAGTAACCGAAATCGGCGATCAGTTTCAGGTGCTGACCTGCGGCGATCCCTGGGTTATAGCATATGAACCGGTTAAAGGCACAGAACTCTGGCGGGTGAAGTGCCTGTCCGGTGACATTGCACCATCACTAATCTACGCCAACGGACTGGTATTCGCCATAGAACCATACAGTAAACTGGTTGCCATCCGTCCGGACGGTCGGGGTGACGTTACCGAAACCCACATTGCCTGGAGCATTGAAGAGGGCACTCCGGACATCTGCTCGCCGGTCTCTAATGGTAAGCTGATATTTCTGTTGACTTCTGAGGGACTCCTTACCTGCTATAAGGTCGCAGACGGCAAAAGGTTATGGGAGCAGGATTTGAGAGAGGGCTTCTGGGCTTCGCCAAGCCTTGTGGGGGATAAGCTGTATCTCCTGACCGAGGAAGGTGTTATGTTAATCGTTCAGGCCGGGCCCGAATATAAGGAACTAACCAGATGTGAGCTGGGCGAGGAATGTCGTGCGTCACCGGCTTTTGCCGATGGCCGCATCTATATAAGAGGGCTGGAGAACCTGTATTGCATAGGACAGACTAAAGACTACAGACCACAGACCAAAGAGTAAAGCTGTCTGTCTTGCGTCTTGAGTCTTGAGATTTATGGATGAGCTGGATTTGACATTTGTGGAGCAGGCCGTTGAGAAAATCGGCAGCGGCCCAGAGAAGGTGCTTGAGCTCTTGCAGACCGTCCAGGGGAACTTTGGATATCTGCCCAACGAAGCTCTTGAGCGGGTCTGTGAGCTGACGCAGATTACGCCTGCTTCGATTGCCGGTGTTTCAAGCTTTTATAACCAGTTTCGGCATCGTCCCGTTGGACGTCACATAATTCATGTTTGCATCGGCACCGCCTGTCATGTAAAAGGTGCGGACCGCGTCTATGAGGCGTTTCTTCGTCATCTTCGAATTCCTGAGGGGGAAGATACGGACTCCCAGAAGCTATTTACAGTTGAGAAAATTGCATGTCTGGGATGTTGCACTTTGGCACCTGCGGCACAGATTGGAAAAGTAACATATGGACACCTAAGCCCTGACACGGTCGGGACGGTTATCAGTGATTTTCTAAGATACGAACAAGACAGGGCAAGCCGGCAGCAGAAAATACGAAAACACAAGGCCGAAGAATTCAAACCTCGCGGCGAAATTCGCCTTGGTCTGGGTTCGTGCTGTGTGGCCAGAGGCAGTGGCAAACTGCGTGAAGCCTTGGAACAAGCCTTAGCTGAAACGGGCATCCAGTTAGTCGTAAAACGTGTCGGTTGTGTTGGCATGTGCCACCAAACGCCACTGCTGGAAGTTGTATTGCCTACCAAGACACAAGACCCAAGACGCAAGACTCAAGACCTGGGTCTGGAATCTGGAGTCTACCGGGAATCTTTTCTTTATGCCAGAGTTCAGCCGGAAGATGCAAGAGCCATTGTATTGAGGCATTTTAAGCCGAAACAAATCGGCTGGAAAATTAAAAACTCTGTCTCCACGATGTTAGACAGAATACTAACCGACAAGGCTTGGGAGCCTGTTACACGATATTCGATAGATGTTCGGGACCGGCCGGTAGCGGATTTTTTGGGCAAACAACTACATATTGCTACCGATCTCTGCGGTCACATTGACCCTGCCGACCTTGACGAATATATTCGAAATGATGGATTCGAAGCATTGCAAAATTGTGTTAAACAGATGAGTCCTGATGAAATCATCTCCGAGATTGAAGGCAGCGGGCTTCGTGGAAGAGGTGGTGCCGGCTTTCCGACATATCGTAAATGGTCCGCTGTCCGGAGTCAGCAATCCGACAAAAAATATGTGGTATGCAATGGTGATGAGGGTGACCCCGGTGCCTTTATGGACAGGATGCTGATGGAGTCTTACCCATATCGCATAATTGAAGGCATGACGATAGCTGCATATACGGTTGGCGCAAATGAAGGCTATTTCTATATTCGCGCAGAATATCCACTTGCACTCGAACGAGTCAGTCAAGCTATAGAGCAATGTCAACAGCGTGGTTTTCTCGGTGATAATATACTCGGTACTGATTTTTCGCTGCACCTTAAGATTGTAGCCGGTGCCGGAGCGTTCGTATGTGGTGAAGAGACTGCGCTTATGGCCAGTATAGAAGGACGCCGAGGTATGCCCCGCTTGCGGCCGCCATATCCGGCTGAAAGCGGGCTCTGGGACAAACCAACGCTTATTAACAACGTCGAAACCTACGCCGTGGTCTCGTGGATTATGCGCAATGGCTCTGAAGCGTTCGCCAGGTCTGGTACAAGCAGTAGTAAGGGAACAAAGGTTTTTGCACTGGCAGGAAAAGTGGCGAGAGTAGGCCTTATTGAAGTACCGATGGGCATTACTTTGCACCAGATTGTACAAGATATCGGCGGCGGGATTGCAGGTCAATTAAAGTTAAAAGCAGTCCAGGTCGGAGGACCGTCCGGCGGATGCGTGCCGGCCGAGCTGGCGCATATTCCTGTTGACTTTGAAGCGCTCAAGGACGTTGGGGCGATGATGGGTTCCGGGGGTTTGGTGGTACTGGATGAAACCGACTGCATGGTAGATATCGCGCGGTATTTCCTGGACTTTACTCAGAATCAGTCCTGCGGCAAATGCACCTTCTGTAGAATCGGCACCCGTCGCATGCTCGATATTCTCGAACGCTTGTGTGACGGACAGGGCAAAAAAACCGACATCGATGAGCTGGAACACTTGGCCCAAATGGTTCAAAATACAAGTCTGTGTGGACTTGGCAAAACAGCACCGAATCCGGTCCTTTCAACTATCAAATATTTCCGCGACGAGTATGAAGCTCACCTTGAAAAACGCTGCCCTACCGGAAAGTGTAAAGCGCTTATTACGTATTCGGTGACGGATGATTGCATCGGTTGCAGTTTGTGCGCACAGCACTGCCCGGTCGATGCTATTGAAATGAAGCCGTACGAGAAACACGAAATAGACACCGAAAAGTGTATCCGTTGCGGTACTTGTAAAAGTATATGTCCGGAGGATGCCGTTGAGGTTCAGTAAATAATGCCTAAACTGTTCATAGATAATCGTGGAGTTGAAGTTGATAAGGGTGCTACAATCCTCGATGCTGCTGGCAAGCTCGGAATCGAAATTCCAACAATGTGTTTTCTGAAAGACTATAAGCCTTCAACCAGTTGTATGGTATGTGTGGTCAAAATCGACGGTTCGGGTTCTCTTGTACCGGCCTGCGGAACTATTGTTAAAGATGGCATGCGTGTCCAAAGCAATTCTGAGCAGGTCCTTCAAGCGAGAAAAGCAGCTTTGGAATTGCTTTTAAGTGACCATGTGGGCGATTGCCTTGGGCCCTGTCATGTTATTTGCCCGGCTGGTATGAACATCCCGTTGATGATACGCCAGATTGCGGCCGGTAAGTTTCGCGACGCAATTGCTACCGTTAAAAAAGATATTGCATTGCCTGCGGTGTTGGGACGGATTTGTCCGAAGCCTTGTGAAAAAGGCTGCAGACGGGCCGTGTTTGACGAGGCGGTTTCAATTTGTCTTTTGAAACGCCACGTTGCCGACCTCGACCTGCAGTCTGCAAATCCATATTTACCGCCCTGCGAACCTTCGCAGGACAAGCGCGTAGCTATTGTTGGGGCCGGCCCTGCCGGTTTGGCTGCTGCATATTATCTCCAACAGGCCGGATTTAGTTGTATCGTTTTTGATGACCACGAAAAGCCCGGCGGTATGCTGCGCTATGCAGTTCCTAAAGAGCATCTTCCAACTGAGGTGCTCGATGAGGAAATCACGTTAATTGAAAAACTCGGAATGAAATTTAAAGGTCAAACTCGAATAGGCACTGATTTATTAATGGAGGATTTGCGAAAGGACTTTGATGCTGTCTTTGTGGCTGTCGGTCAGCTAAAGCCAGGTGACGCCGAGTCAATGGGCCTCGAAGAAACATCAAATGGCATCAAAGTAAACGGCAAAACTTACCAGACGAATCTTCAAGGCATATTCGCAGGTGGAGATGCTGTTCATAAACGGAGGCTTACAGTACGAGCGGTAGCGGATGGGAAAGAGGCGGCTGTTTCTATCAGTCAGTATTTATCGGGCTGCTCAGTCACTGGACCGGTTAAGGAATTCAATACTCGTATCGGCAAACTAATGGATGGAGAGATTGAGAAATTCTTAGCCTGTGCCGACAAAGCACAACGGACGAGTCCTTCTGGAAAAGAAGGTGGTTTCACCGACCAGCAAGCCTGCAAAGAAGCGGCGCGTTGCCTTCATTGTGATTGTCGAAAGGCTGATACTTGTAAATTGAAGCAATATGCCCAGTACTATGAAGCCAAACCCACGCAGTATAAGGGCCAGCGACGGTTGTTTACTCAGCAGATTCAACATCCAGACGTAATTTATGAAGCCGGCAAGTGTATAGACTGTGGTCTTTGCATACAAACCGCTGAAAAAGCGGGCGAAAAACTTGGGCTGACCTTTGTAGGCCGTGGCTTTGATGTCCGAGTAGCGGTACCTTTTGGCCGTTTAATAGCTGATGCTCTCAAGCATTCCGCCGACCAATGCGTAAAAGCCTGCCCAACGGGAGCATTGGCATTTCGGAAATAGCCATAGAATTTATATAAAATTGAGATATTGACATCTTTCAGAATATTTCGTACAAAACATTTTTATACTTTCTTCGTAATACTACGGGTATAAGGCCAAAGTAGTTTACTAAATTAAACTGAAACAGGATTTGAATCAATGACGTATTTTTCCTGCTATAGTAATAAACATAACAAAATTAGTGATTTAAATTTAATCCAATATCACAAATAAATTCAATCTTTCCCTGCCACTCACATTTCGGAGGAATTCTATGAAATCCCAGCAAGCACTCAAAAATAACATCCGGGCGTTATTATTTGTTTTCTGTGTATGCGCCGTTTTAGCCTTCTTTTCTAATATTGCCAAGTCGGCGGATTGGCCCCAGTGGCGAGGGCCAAATCGTGATGGAGTATGTACTGAGACCGGTCTGCTCAGAAGCTGGCCCGAAGAAGGACCGAAACTTTTGTGGGAGCTTACCGGGCTAGGAAAAGGATATTCCAGTCTCACGATCGTTGACGGCAGGCTCTATACAATGGGCGATGTCCGCCTTGGTTCCGAAAACGTGCAATGCGTTCTTGCCTACGACCTGTCCACTCGCAAACAGCTGTGGGCAGCTAAAGTCGGGCCGACACATAACGATGGACCGCGCTGCACACCGACTGTCGATGAGGGTCTTATTTATGCAATTGGCACCAGTGGTGACGTAGTGTGTATAGAAGCCGATACAGGCAAAGTGCGATGGAGTAAAAATTTACAAGCTGACTTTGGCGGGAATAATCCGAATTGGAAATATAGCGAATCGCCGCTTGTGGATGGTGACAAATTATTATGTACACCAGGCGGTAGGAACGCCGTCATCGCCGCACTCGATAAGAAGACCGGAGAGCTTATCTGGAAATCTTCGATACCTGACATCGGGCCAAAAGGAAAGGAAGAGGCGGGCTACTCGTCTATAGTTGAAACAGAGACCGGCGATATCCAACAATATGTTCAGTTGACCAACAAAGGATTGATAGGCATCGATGCAAAAGATGGCAGATTTCTCTGGGGATACAACAAGATAGCAAACAGAGTCGCAAATATTCCCACTCCCGTCGTTTATGGAGATTATATATTCTGTTCCACCTCCTATAGCACCGGCAGTGCACTGCTTAAGCTGGCTGCTGAGGGCAACAATGTCGATGCAAAAGAGATTTACTTCCTCGACGACCGCACTTTCCAGAACCACCATGGCGGCTTTGTCAGAATTGGCAATTATATTTACGGTGGCCATGACCATGAAAAAGGTAAGCCAACCTGCATCGAAATGAAGACCGGCAAGATAATGTGGCAGGAAAGTCAACCGGGTGGAGGCTCGGCAGCAGTGCTTTATGCCGATGGTCATTTGTATTTTCGCTACGAAGACAATGTGTTAGCTCTCATCGAGGCCAATCCTCAAAGTTACAATCTTAAGAGCACCTTTAAGCTTCCTAAGCGCGATGGTATGAGCGGCCCCGGCTGGGCACACCTTGTTATCGTCGATGGCCGGCTCTATGTCCGCCACGCTGACGTTTTGATGGTCTTTGATATCAAAGCAAAACACGCTTACGCAAACCGGTAGGAATGATATAATTGCCGATAGGTTAACCTTTACGAACGTTCCCGGAGAAAAGGTATAAGTGAAAAAAGAAATATCAAACAACAATCCAGACAATCAAAACGGCTCACTTATGCGAGAATACTCACCAGCACAGGAGCTTATTAATAATATTCCCTACTTAGCTATGATTGTGCTGGGAACGGTTATTTTCACTGCAGCTCTTGGCGGCTCAGCCTGGGGACCGACAGCCGCGGCTGTTTATCTGGTGTACGGCCTGATGGGGGCCTTATGGATTATGATATTCGTGTGTCCCTACTGCGGGTATTGGAACACAAGGTCCTGTCCTTGTGGATATGGCCGCATAGCTGCAAGGTTTCGTAAAAAGAAACCCATCGAATGCTTCAGCGAAAAATTCAAGAAGCACATACCTGTGATTGTGCCTTTGTGGTTCATACCGGTATTAGTCGGTGTGCCTTTTGTCATACGCAGCTTTTCCTGGACTCTTTTGGTTTTACTTGTTGTGTTTGCCATTGAAGCATTTGTGATTCTACCGCTGGTTTCAACCAAACACGGCTGCAAAGAGTGCCCCCAGAATATTTCCTGTCCTTGGATGAAGAACAAAGCAAAATAATCCGCTTGAACGGAAAATTTGCTTGTTTTGCCTATAGGTATTTATGATTTAACTGTTACTGTTGAGGGAGGACTATATTACAGTTTCAAATCCTGTCATAATTTCATTCACTTATTTTTTTGAAATGAAATAGAACCGCACGGCTGTTGGGAGCATCAAAAGTGTAGCTGCCGTGAACGGTTTCGCTTAACGTTTCTGCCTTTCTGTTAATTATATCGTAGCGTCTTACCATCCAGTTACCGGAAGGCAGGTTGGCAATGATATTTTTATGCGGTTTGTTAGTGGCGAGCACATACTCGTGGCCGAGCCAGGCAAGCCCACGGAAGTCGGGATGAAGGTTTGAGAAGATACCGGTCTCGGGAGCCATTTTCCAAAAGGTGACATGTGTATCGATTATCTCACGTAGGTATTTTAGATTGTCCGCAGCAGTGTGCTCGGCGGGATTGAAACGTCCCCTGAAATACTGTCCCAATTTTGAGCCGGGTTTTTCGCCGGTCGTCCCGTAACCGCCGCCAAGAAAGGCACCGAGGTGGGACTCGATGGTATCATTTTCGGTATGTTTATCACCCTTGCCCTGATAGCTTAACTCATCATTGATTGTTGGTTTGTTACGTGGTCTTTTGCCATCAGGATTTTGCCAGGTGTATTGGATTGTATCAGCAGAGTCAGAAAGATTGCGTATCTTTTTCTGTATAATCTGATGGTCATTCCAGGCAGGAAGTTCATCAAACTTCCTCGACCAGAGCGTGCGAGGTGTAGAATGCACGCTCAGTGGAGTAGGGTAAGGCAGATATTGTTTGATTATGCGTCCAAATCGGGCGATTTCTTCTTCGGAATATTTGGGCTTCTTTATCTCGAATTCGTTACATAGACACAGCCAGACATTGGGAAAACTTCCATAACGGGCGGCGACGTATTTGAGCCAGGGTGTCGGGTCACCGCCGTTGTGTTTAGCTCGTAGGATGGAGCGTGACTCCTGCGTGTCGGGGCCGCATAAAATCAGGTCCGCAATCAGGTCATGTTTCCAGGCCGTCCGTACAGCCACGTCCGCCCGCTGTCCAAACCACCGAGGATTAGGGCGGTGCGAGTAGTCCCCGCTGTCGGTCAGACGACCGTTATCATCAAAAAAAGGTTTTTCCTTCGGGTTCGGATAACGGTCACAATGTAAAGTAAATCGAAGCTTCTTAAAGTATTTCTCATTGCCGGCTATGTCTGCGGCTATGTCATTTCCGCTGGGTTTGTTATCTTTCTGATAGCCGGATAGGAACGAATAATGTGTGTTACCGAAAATATAAGGATGTGAACCGTCTGAGCGCATATACCAACGTCGCCCCGGGCTGTTGGAATCGACTATCCAGAAACCGGGATGGCTCGAAGCAGCAGCATTCAGGTAGTCACCCTGCTTTTGCCCGTGCAGACTTTGTTTGTTTGAATAGACCTCCACCAAATTCCAGCGTCCGGTTTTTGTCGGACAAAATCGAACCTTGAAGATATTGCCACTGATACCTCCCCTACCGTCGCCGTCCCAGAAGCCTTGAATCTTATACTCGGGCGAACCGCTTTCGTGGCAGAAGCGAACCCAAAAATCTATATCACGGGCCGGAACGTCCCTCTGGTCTTGCGAAGGACCCCGAAAGGTTAGTTCTACAACACCGTACAAGCTGCCTTTACCGATTTCTTCACAAAGAGTCTGAGAACTAAAGAAAGTGAAGAACAGTGATATTAAACAAAGCCACGCAGGTTGATTAATATACCGTTTCATTGTGATTATCCTTTTTCTTGTTATAACTTCTTTTTATGCTTAGATAACGTGACTTTATCTATTCTTCAGCCACATACATATCTCCCGGACCAAGTTTGTCATACCAGGTAAACTTCATAATGATTGAAGTTGTCACGAGGACCACAATAGAAATCAACAACGTATCATATTGCCTGATAACGATACAGATTGGAATTACCATAAGGTTCAATTGCCAGATTATTCCGACACCAACGTTAAACGCATCACGTCGAAAATTTGTATTCTTTTGCAGATTCGGGTTCTTGTGGACAAGGTTCTCATGCACTGGCTTCCAAAATCCCCAGGGCCGAACGTTGCGGTAAAAGCTTTCCAGCACATCATCCTTTTCCGGTGGAGTCCGAAGGCAAACCACTATCGAGGCAATGGTGCTTACAAACAGACTAAACGGCAGTATATATATCCTGTTCATATCGGGCACTATCAAAAGCGGAACAAGCGCCGCCACGACACCGGCTATCATGCCAGCGAAGTAACCGTATCCGTTGAACCGCCACCAGTGCCACTTTAGTATGTTTGGCGCAACGTAACCACCGTACAAGCCAAAAGCAATCCAAGTAGTAATGTCGTGTATCGATTTGATGCGAATGCCGACGACAATCGCCACCACGACCAGCAGGATCGAACAGAAATAACTGAAGTACATATATCTCTTTGTTGTCGCATTCGGATTGAGGTAGCGCTTATATATATCATTGACGAGGTAAGCAGCTCCGGCATTAACGGTAGAATCAAAAGTGCTCATAAAGGCGGCCAACAGACCGGCCAGCAGCACACCCACAAGACCAACCGGAACGAAGTCTCTGATAACATAGGGTAAAATCTTTTCAAAATCAAATTTCTCCCCAGCCGCGAGCATCTGATTGACTTGTGGGCTAAAATAAACCAGCCCTAACACCGCAATGCCGGTAATCATTAAAAACCTTGGCACGAGCTGTACAATCGACATCCACCAGTTCTCCATCGCCGCTTCTCTTGGGTTGCGAGTGGACAGAACGTGCTGCATCCCATAACCTGGTGATGGACCCGCCATACTCACAAGTAAACCCTTAAACAACATCATCATTATCAAAACACCAAACAGCGAAAACCCGTCCTCACTTATTTTGGTATTGAGCTGGTCTATCAAACCGCTCCAGTCCAGATTCAACTTCCACCCGAACAACAGCTTGTTCCATCCCGCAGGCACAACCTTGGCAAGTGCTTCCGGACTTACCTTGTCAATGGCGACAATTGCGATAAATACCGAGGCAACAGTCAACAGGCCAAACTGAACCAGGTCGGTCAGCACAACACTGTACCACCCCCCTAAAAGGAGATATGCCGTCGTTATACCTAAGATAACTATTGCATACATATCCGTAGAAGAAAACGGACCCCACGCAAGGTCCCACGGGAAGAAAACTTCGGCGAATTTGCCGATACCCTGGAAGGCATAGCCCAAAAAGCCGATGGTCGCCACCAGCGCATAGACCACCACGCTGATATGTGAAAGGTTCCCGCCTAAATCTTTTCCGAAGCGCGTTCGCATCCACTCGGCCCCCGTCAGTACGTTCGATCGTCGAATCCAAGGCCCAAGATACACCTGACGGAACACTCTGTCGAACAGCGGCCATATCCATGGTATAAAGGCGGCCTTGACGCCATAGGTAAAAAGCATTGCCACGAACCACATCGTACCGGTAATATCGAATCCGCTCGCACCGTGTGATGTCCCTATGACGTACCAGGGCAGAGACTTGCCTCCAAGAAAATAGGCGTCGAGATTTTTCGAAGCACGCTTGGACAACAGCCAACCCATAATAACAACAACCACGAGATAACCGATGATTATGCAAACATCAATAGAGTGAAGTTCCATTCCTTTTTCCTTTCTTTATGCCGGACAGGAAAGCAGGTAGTCTAAAAGTTCCTGAAGGCCACACGTGGCCAAAGCGACGTATTTATCGCCTGCGCCGTAATACACAAATAACGTTCCATCAATCACGACTTTGCCGCAGGGAAAAACACAGCCTTTGTAGTATCCTTCTATTTCGTAATCTTTTTCCGGCTGCATAATCCAGTCGGTAGTACGATGCAGGACGCGTGTCGGGTCTTTTAGGTCCAGCAATAGCGCTCCGAGACGGTAATATTTGTCGGCTCCAACCGCGTGGTAAATAGTTAGCCAGCCGTGCCTGGTTTTGATTGGGGGCGTGTTGATACCTATCTTGCCGCACTCCCAATCGTACTTCGTTCTGGCAAGTAGCTTACTTTGCCGAAAACCAAGCAGGTCGTCAGACATTGATATCCAGATAGCCGGGAACTCCGTTCTATATTCCTCTCCGACCCATTCCAATGGCCTGTGCATCATAACAAATTTACCGTTTATTTTTTCGGGGAACAGTACCACGTCTCTATCGTCTAACACAGGGTCAGTGAGACGTCCGGCGCGAATATAGCTCTTAAAATCTTTCGTCAGCAGCAAGCCCGTGCTTGTGGCGTTCGTTCTAATCACCCGAGGAAAATCCGGTGGGCATTTGGGAGCTTTATAGCGTTTTTCTTCCGGTTCCCAGAACTGGCCGAATGGAAAGAACCTACATGCATAGGTAATGTAATAGTATTCGCCTATTTTCACCATTCTGGGGTCCTGCACCGTGCTGGCATCGAAACCATCTATGCTGGGACTAAAAGTCGGCTGGTCTGAGACACGTTTAAAATGATACGCGTCTGAGCTGACCGCCAGACCAAAATAACACTTATATTCGGGTTCTGCCTCGGCGGCTCTGTACAATAATATCACTTGCTTTTTGTCTTCGTCGTAACAGGCGGCGGGATTAAATACAGCTAAGTTCTCCCACTGATTGGCTGGATTAGGGCTAAGGATGGGATTGTTCTCGTAGCGCTTTAACTTCACTGGTAATTCTCCGATACAAAATTGACTCTTATTGAATAATCGGGCATTTCCTATTTAGTTTTTTTTGCAGTGGTCTCGATGTGTCGGAACCAAATTTTTCGCTGGAATGATAGCATAATTCACCCATGAATCCAAAGTTTCTTTCCAAGATTTATAGTGCTCAACATTCAAAACCAAATGATTCTTTACATAATGACGTTTAGAGAAGATAATGTTTCAATGTTGGAATTTGCTGCCTTCCTGCTGCAATTGGAAGTTCGTAGCTGGAACTATAAAGTTATTTCCTACTAATGTGAGGTGATTATTATGAAAAGAAGAACATTTCTGAAAAGTGTGAGCGGTATTGCTACGGGTCTTACCATCCAATCTATCATAGGCTGCGAACAATCGCTCTTAAAAGGACAGGATGAGAAGGTTGCCGGGTTACCCCGAAGGCCCCTTGGTCGGACCGGCAAGAAGGTATCAATTGTCGGATTTCCTGGACTGGCACTTAGCCATTATGACCAGGACCGCTGCAATGCTGGACTGCTTGATGCTTTCGAACGAGGGGTAAATTACTATGATGTCGCACCTGCCTATGGTAGGGACGGTGACTGTGAGAAAAAGATGGGCATTGGACTGGAGGCCGCTGCCATTGACCGCAGTCGTATTTTCTTAGCCTGTAAGACAAAGATGAGGGACAAAGAAGGTGCTCGTTTTGAACTGGAACGGTCGTTAAAACGGCTGAAAACTGATTATTTCGACTTGTACCAAATGCACTGTCTTCGCACGCCCGAAGAGGTCAATCAGGCCTTAGGGCCGGGTGGTGCTATCGAAACTTTTTTGGAAGCCGAAGAAGAAGGAAAAGTCCGGCATCTTGGCTTCTCGGCTCACACTACTAAAGGAGCTCTTGAGGCGATGAAAGGCTTTCGCTTCGATACGGTCATGTTCCCTATTAATTTCGTCGAGTTCTTCAAAATGGGATTTGGCAAACCGGTTCTCGAACTTGCGAACAAGCAAGGAGCGGCAGTCCTGAGCTATTAAGCCAATGTCAAAAGGCCCCTGGCCGGAAGGTGTCGAAAGAACTCGTAAATGGTGGTATCGCGCAACGGAGACTCAGGATGAAGTGGACCTTGCGTTGCGATTTACTCTCTCGCAGAAGCCCGTTGTCGCGGGAATACCTCCTTCGTTTCTTGACCTTCTCGACAAAACAATCGAAGCCGGACGCACCTATCGTCCTATCAGAGAAGCCGAAACGCTGATCCTACAGAAGATGGCCGACGACTGTTTGTCTTTATTCCGCAGGGAAGAGGAACGAGTCGCACGTGGCGATTTCTCGCTCAGCCCGGTTTATGCCGACAGCCCCCACGAATGTTGTCCTGAGCGCCTATGTTTGAGGTGCTGCGGTCGAAAATCGGCCTCAGTGAGATTTATCTGTTGAGATTCCTTAGCAGTGCGATTTCTTTCTTGAGAATATCAGCGTGCCGGGTCTCGGGATATTTTCCGAGTGTTTCGTTTTCAAGGCAAAGATCACCCCGGTAGTTGACCGTGCGTAGAATCTTCACTACCTTCTTAAAGTCGATGTCACCCTCATATATAGGAGAGGAGTATTTGTTGTATTCCCAGCCCATCGGACGTTGTGTATTCTTCTTGTCCAGAGGATATCGTATGCTCTTGCAATGAGTATGAAAAGCCCTTGAGGCAAATCTCTCAAATATCTTATAAAGCTCGTTCAGCGGATGTCCATACCAGTAGAAGTTAGCCGTATCGAGCGTCAGACCAAGATGTGGGGAACCGACGCCCTCGAACAGTTTCTGCAAAAACTCAGGGTCGTTAGTAATGCTGCCGTGGTTTTCGATTCCATAACGAACGGATGTTCCCTCAACAATGTCACAAAGTTGTTTGCAAAGCCTGATGGCAAACGGCAAAAATTCTTCACGCCGCGTTCGGCGGGGGACTACGTCGATCCGAATGACCTTTACGTCCAGCTTCTGAGATGCATTAACCAATTTCCTTGTCCACTCAAGCTCCTCTTCCAGCCGTTCATCGAAGCGGTTGTGCATTAGAAACGCAGTGATGACATGTCCGTTTTTACTAAGGTTTTCTTTAAGGACCTGGATATCTGAGGCGGTAGCCAAGCTGTACTTCTTCTTGGGGTGATATAGGACAGGACAGGCAAGAGCAGGATTGACTTCCACTTCCACACCACTAACACCAAGCTCCTTCATAGCTGACCAGCTATCGGGCTTTTTTGTTGGCTTCAAAAGGCTATCGCGGCAGGCAATGACCCAGGGCTTTGCTTGCACCGAAACCGGTTCATGCTGTTTTGCAGCCAGTGTTCTGGTAGAGAACCATAAGCCGGTAACTCCTTTAATGAAACCCCGACGGGTAATGTTATGTGATGTTCTCATAATTCTTTCTGCTCCTTATCTGTTAATTCTCGCAATAGACGAAGCGCGGTATCAACTAACTTTTCTCCACCTCCGGGCTTGACGCGCGAGTTGACCACTTCATAGTCACCGTCAAAAAAGGCCTCTCGCGTCGGAATATAAGCGGGACTATTGTTGGCCAGCTCAATGACAAGTGTTGTTGCAAAGGGTGATGCCTTTTTAATTGCCATGCCAAGTTCTACGAACACCTCGCCCGGTAAGGCCACAATCGCAACGTCATCGCTCAAGCGAAATACCTGCACCTCCATCGGCAACGTGCTACCCCAGCGCTGCCGCATCGCTGCCAAAGAACGAATTTTGGATGCGCGGAAACGCTGCAGGAACGGTCGTTCCTGCACGAGCGGTCCGCGTTTATCATCGGGAAGCTTCGACCAGGCCAGTTCTTCTTCGGTATATTCCTGAAGCGGGGCTTGCATGACATTCCTTCGCACAGCCAGTGACGGTCCCGACACATCTTTAAGCTCGGTCATCGCCGCTATGACGGTCAGCGCCAGCGTCTGGCCTAAATATTTGGTGGTTGTCTGATGACCTTTTTGAGGTCTTGGTTTGGAAACATCGAAGTGATTGATGTTCCCACATGTTCCCGTGGCAAATACCGAGATGAAGTCTTGTCCCAGCTCCTTCTTCAATGATTGTTCGAGAAAGTAAGGATAGTCTGCGCTGTATTCGGCCCCCCCTACCGTATCAAGGTGCATAGCGAAGTTAGTCAATGAGGCGATTGCTCGATTGTCTTTCGGACTTCGAAGCAGTAGAATCCCGACTTCCGGGTCAATTGGCCCGGCAGGTCGAACTATGTCCGGATTCAGAAAACCCGGATTCATACGGACCGAACCATCCTTCATAACAAACCGTCGATGAAAAGCAAGGCCGTATTGTTCGGTAACTGCCACTTGCAGTTTGAGAGGTATAGCCGTCTTTTGAGCTTCAACGACAGCTTGTCCGATTTTTTGGACCATTTCATTTGCTGCTTTCTCAGAGAATCGACCGGTGTGCGTGTGTGTCGCAGCGATACAAATATTTTCATAAGGGATGCTGGTCTTCTCTGCGGCGAGCTTACGGACGGCGTCAGATTGATCGAATGATATGCCAATTACATCGCATAATACCAATGCTGCTTGTAATGAGCCCTGTTGAAACACAATGGCCTTGGCCATTAGTGGATCGAGCACGCCGGTACTGGCTCCTCGATAGTGAACATCGCCCACGGACGGAGTGATGTCTATCGCAGCAATACCGGCCTGAAGTGATGCAGTCGTGTCTCTCGTTGCAACTGCACACCCAATTGTAAATATAGAGATTAGAAAAAACAGCAGAGATATGACAGAAATGTATGGAAGTCTGTTCATCTGACTAACTCCTTGTGTTGTCGCGGCGATGATTCATGCTGAATGCACAGTACTAATCCTCAGTAAATAAGTCGCTTTGGAATTATATTTGTTGTCATGACAATGTCAACACCTTTGATTCTAATAGCGATTTCGACTTCGCTCACAGCCAAGCCTCCTGACCGGCCTTCACAGATGACAGTTCTTGTTTGATTTTGCTCATAAGCCCTTGACTATTGAAGAAAATTGAGGTAAATCAAAATGAAATGATTTTCGAGCTTTCATATTACACCTGTATCTGTGGATAAATAATTGGAAAGGCTATTAGAATGGCAAAAAAATTAGCAATTGATGGTGGTCCCAAGGCCGTAACGAACAACTTAGCCGGCTGGCCACAGTTCGATGAAAAAGCAATAAAGGCGGTGGAGGAGGTATTAAGGTCCGGCAAAGTCAATTACTGGACCGGTCCCAGGGGAATGGAATTCGAGAAGAAGTATGCTCAGTGGCAGGGTAGCAAATATGCAATAAGTGCATCAAGTGGTACTTCTGCCTTGCACATTGCACTTAGCGCTTTAGGGATTGGCCCCGGCGACGAAGTTATCGTACCCAGCTATACCTTTATAGCCAGCAGTTTCTCAATCGTTCAGGCCGGTGCGATACCCCGATTTGCCGATGTGAATATCGATGACCACTGCATCAGCATAAAGTCGGCGGAAAAGCTCATCGACGAGCGGACCAAAGCGATTATGCCGGTTCACTTGTATGGCAACGTCTGTGATATGGATAAGGCGCTGGCCTTTGCGAAAGAGCATGGGCTGCTTGTCATCGAGGACAACGCTGAGGCATTTGGCGGAGTCTATAAAGGCAGAAAAACCGGCACCCTCGGTGACATCGCTGCATGCAGCTTCTGCCAAAACAAGACGTTTACCACCGGCGGCGAGGGTGGTATGGTAACCACTGATGACGAAGACCTCGCCTGGCAGGCACGCAGCTTTCGCGACCACGGTTATGATGTCAAAGAGCGCCTGAGCCTTTTGGAGCTTGAACAGAAATTGCCCTATATTCATAACATAGTCGGTTGGAACTATCGTATGACAGAGATGCAATCGGCTATTGGATTGGCTGAGCTTCAAAGAATTGATACCTGGAATCTTCCTAATCGAAAACGTAACTGTCGTATCATAATAGATGCGATAAAAGATTTACCTCAGGTCAAATATGTGCCTATTGACACCGAGGAGCGTCAGAACGGCTGGTATGTTATGGCGTTTTCTCTGGATATTGAAAATATGATCTGTGACATAAATCAATTTGTCGATGCGTGTACCGCCGAAGGTGCTCCATGCTGGAAGGTCTTCTGGCCGCAGTGCCATACAGAGCGGGCCTACAAGGAGCACAATGCCTTCGGTAAAAGCGGTTTTCCCTTCAAGTCCAAAGAATATACTAATCCCGAAAGTGTGGACTATAGCAAAGTTAAAGTGCCCAATGCCATCTGGCACCAGAGCCACACGTTTACCTGTTTCGCGTTTCCAACCTACACCGAAGAAGATTGCCGGCAGATAGGCAACGCGCTGGCCAAGGTAATAAAGGCATATTCAAAGTAAATAAAAGAACCCCGCAAAGCGGCAACCCAGAAGAAAGGATGTTATAATGTCCAGGAAGATTAAATGGGGTGTGATTGGGTCGGGTGGAATTGCCAGAAGAAGAACGATTCCAGAAGGTATTTTAAAAGCCGATAATGCTGAATTGACTACCGTTTTCGATATCGATGCGCAGGTGAACGCTGAGGTAGCCAAAAAGTTTGGCGCCAAGCAGGCAGCGAGTATTAGCGACCTGCTTGAGGCCCAGAACGATGCTATCTATGTCGCTACCCCTGCCCACCTTCACGCCGAACAGGTTCGAGCTTGCGCCAAAGCTGGAAAGCACGTTCTCTGTGAAAAGCCTCTGGGTATGACGGTTGCAGAGGCAGAAGAAATGATAGAGGTGTGCAGGCAAAAGGGTGTTAAGCTGGGTTGTGCCTTTATGATGCGCTTTGTCGCCCAGCACCAGCATGCACTAAAGCTGATTAATGAAGGTAAGCTTGGCAAACCAACCTATGCGCGGGTTCAGCTTTCATGCTGGTATCCCCCCATCGAAGGTGCCTGGCGCCAGGACCCTGCCACCGGAGGTGGCGGTTCACTTATCGATATGGGAGGGCACTGCATCGACCTATTGGAAATGTTCTTCGGACCGGTTGTTAAGGTCAGTTGCTTTATCAACAATACCGTTCACGATTACAAATCGGAGGACAGCGCGGTAGCTATGCTGTTCTTTGAAAATGGCGCACTCGGCACCGTTGATACCTTTTTCTGCATTCCCGACAACAGCAGCAAAAACGTACTCGAACTTTACGGCTCAAAGGG
>JABAOH010092644.1_pt1 | contig 26344 bp, 24 predicted proteins | sample 7062181 | NCBI WGS metagenome assembly JABAOH01 (sample SAMN14538630, study PRJNA623070) | marine sediment metagenome | biome: marine biome [ENVO:00000428]; feature: marine pelagic biome [ENVO:01000023]; material: deep marine sediment [ENVO:00002113]; isolation source: pool of 5 deep marine... | reverse complement strand
TTCGAAATCTGGCTTTGATTCAACATGACCGCATCCCGGACAATACTCAACAGCAATAAAATCAGCCTCATTCACCAGATCTTGGAGATCTGATTCCATCAAGCCAATGTAAGTGACAAAGCGTTGATCCGGTCGGATTAAAGCCTCCCGGAGATCGTCCTGTACAACAACCCTTCTCACAGTTCCTCCCCAGTAAAATGTGATAATCTCCCCTGGTTCTTAATTTCCTCTTCCGCACCATCTGAGTGGCGCCACGCCTCATCCGAAGCGTAAATTCTATAAACCAACTCCATGGTCCTCCAGGCGTCCTCAGGTGTTCCAACCTCGATTGGTTTGTCATTTCGGATGCAATCAATGAACTCATTGATTTCGCCAGCCCAGGAGTGATCAGTATCGAAATAAACGACTTCCTGTCTTGGTTTCCCCAGCGCAAAACTCTCATCTTCGAATTGTCTCCGGGAAATCACGAGTGTCTCAGGACCATAGCTTCCAGTTCCGGAAAGTATGCCGTCCAACGATAGATGACCCTCTGTAAAACCAATATCCAGTAAAAATGTGTGTTTCCAGAGCGTTGCAGAGGAATGGAGGGTTGCTACGATGCCTTCCTCAGTTCGTAATAGCGCAAAGACGTTATCCTCCATATCAATGGGCCAGTAACTGTTAGTCACCATGCTCTGGCAGTGTGCAAACTCACCTGCGAAAAGCCTAAATAGATCAAGCATGTGGATACCCTGATCGAGCAGGATTCCACCACCTGCCACATCGCGATCGCTACGCCAGCTTTTATCGAATCCAAGACCACCCGATTTTCCATACACACCCCGCATCCAAAGCAGTTTGCCCAAGTGGCCGCTGTTCACCATTGCATGTGCCTGTATAACGCTTCCATGGTAGCGGTGATTAAATCCGAATTTCAGTTTAAGCCCTGGCATCCTCTCCGCAGCTTCGAGGATCGCTCGAGTATCAGTCAGATCCCGACCAGGGGGTTTCTCACAAAAGACATGGAGCCCTGCTTCCAGGCTTGCAACGGCTATTTCCGCTGTCACATTGTTGGGTGTGCAGATGAAGATTGCCTCGATTCCTGAATCGATCAAATCGCCATAATCCGCTGTCCTGAGTAGATCATCCTGTACCTCAACGATGTTCTCGAATGTTGGGTCGCACAGAGCTGTGACCTTAACACCTTCCATGCCCTCAAGGACATCCTTTCGGATCATGCCCATCTTGCCTAAACCAACAATTCCGATGCGTAGGTCCGACGACATTCAATTCACCTCTACGCCAGAGCTCCAGCCCTTGAGCTCTTTAAGTAAATTTTCCACAGCGTCAACTTCCATTTTCAAGCGTGCCTCTCGAGCATATGAACCCAGATGTGGTGTTAGGACAACGTTCTCCAAGGTCCTCAAGTCGCCTTCATAAGGTTCCTCCGAGAAGACATCCAATGCCGCCCCAGCTATGGTTCCATCTGTGAGTGCGTTGAACAGTGCAATTTCGTCAATTGCTTCACCGCGTGCAAGGTTCAAAAGGTACGCTCCTTTCTTCATTTGGCGCAGCTCGGTTTCCGATATGATTGGAGGTGAACCTACGTCCACGCTCAGGTGCAACACTACAATGTCGCTCATACCAAGCAGCTCCTGCAATGAAACCATCCTGACAGAGTTATGCTCAAGCCATTCAAGATCTGGGGCTGGATCAACTGCGATTACATCGCACCCAAGCTTGAGAAATAATTCCGCTGATCTCCTGCCGATCCGGCCAAGCCCTATGATCCCCACACGTTTATCCGTGACCAGAGAGCCCATCTCCTTCTTCCATACCCCTTCACGCAAATTTTGATGTGCCTGAGGGATATGCCTCAGGAGCGCAAATGCCAAACCAACAGCTAATTCCGCAACAGGCTGTGTAGGACCCTCAGGTGTATTCCAAACTACAATGCCTCTTGCTTCGGCAGCTTCCAGATCAACACTCTGCATCCCTGCCCCTACCCTACTGATGCAGCGAAGCTTAGGAAGCTCATCGAAGACTTTCGCACTCAGCGGTTCGACACCCGCAAGGATACCTTCACACTCCCGCCCAAGAGTAACGACCTCCTCTTCGGTCAGTTTTCGTCCATATGGATTGATGATTGCCTGAATAGCATTTTCCTCCAGCATCCTTAATGGTTCGTCTCCGCATGCACCAAATGAACTGGGTGAGATTAATACTTTCAGACCGCCTTCGTCTTTTACTTGGGTCATCCCCAATTTCCCGTCACTTTTGTATCAAATTCAACATAAATTCAGTTTCATCATCGATGATTGTCGTTAAGAATGTGAAATCGACGCCGTAAGCGATGAAATTATATCCCTCTTCAATTCGCATCTTGAGCAGTTCTCGATCTGGATAAACGATGTGAATACCCACAAGCTTATCGGTTTGTTTCACGATATCCTTCACCTGTTGAAGCGCGTCCAGATATTTAGCATTGTTAAACTCCCCGGGGATCCCAAGGGAGGAGGAAAGGTCGTAAGGTCCGATAATAAATCCGTCTACTCCCTCAATTTCCAGGATTTCAGCCAAGTTTTCCACACCAAGGATGTGCTCAATTTGCACCAATAACACTCCTTCTCGCTCATACCACTCCCTATAACCATCAAAGTTCCTTCCATAGTCCTGAGCACGCCACAATCCAACACCTCGATTCCCATGCGGAGCATATCGAGCTGCGTTCACGACACTTTGCGCTTCTTCCGGGGTATTGATCATTGGAGCGATGATCCCATGAGCGCCAGCATCCAATAAAACCTTGATTATGGAAGGATCGCCAGACGGGACTCTTACGAATGGTCGACAACTGGCCAGATCAATGACCTGGATCAATCGTTGTGTCTCCGTTAGTCCATTGGCTGCACTGTGCTCCATGTCAATCACTAACCACTCGAAACCTGATGTAGCCATCATCTCCGCAACGTATGGGCTCCCGATGGACAACCACGATCCAATCGATATTTTCTTTTCATTCTCATTTCTAGGCACTTTCATTCCTCCATCGTTGAATGTTGGAACGCGATCGTTGGACCATTATCCTTTTAGAACAATGATGCATAGTTCACCTTAGGGAAGATAGTTAGTTTCCCATCGATTGTAGCGTCCAGAACCTGGCGCCCATCCGCTTCATATGCATTCCGTGCCATTTGATACGCTCGTTCAGAACATTCGTAATCCGGAAGCTGCCAAACGAATCCCTTTCCGAAATACTCTGGGTGGAAATGGTTAGGATCGTCACCTTCGGAAATCACAGGGACGTTAGGTGGACCTTTGGTCTTAAAGCTGTGATCTACTCCGATGAGGATCGCGCTCTCAAATCCCATGTAAAAGGCCATCTGCAACGCAACGTAGGTCACTGTGCAACCTTCATAAATCCTACCAGTCATGTCCGAGGTAAAGGTCTCAGGTTGTGTGTAGTCCGTGTCCATGAAGAGGACCCTTGGATCATTTCGCATGTGTTTCCTGCTTCGCCATGTGAAGAATTTCGGAAGTTCGAGGTTCTTGAAGTCCTCTGCGCACTGTTGAATGACAAGGTCATTAACCGAGAGTAGAAATGTTGTTTGGAAATTAAGTTCTGGGAAAATGATGTATATCCGATTCAAGCCAAAGGTAATTTCATCCCGCAGCAAGCTTAAATCGGTCTTCCGTAAACTCGGTCCATTCCCAATGATGAAACACCTCTGGCCCTTATAGCGGTCCTTATACTGATGGATCTTCTCCCGACTCTCACGCAGCCGTGAGCTGAAGAGTCCTGCAAGTTGGTGCTGACCGCGATTCCGCCACCACCAATATGTATTCGATATCGGCCGCCAGACCGGATCAGGAGTAATCCGCTTCAGAGATGGTTTTAGTCTAGCCATTAATACCTCTTCTGGAAGGGAACAAGCGCTGCCTTTCCCCACCAGGAGTTATCTAGAATCAAATTAGACACCTTGTCCATTCGCAACAACTTCCTTTTTACCCGGGCACGTATCCTCAAATTCAATGTCTCTTCATCAGATACAGTATTCGACCTGATGCTTGGATATTCTCCATTCCTTCGACGATGAAATAACGCTGAAAGCTCTCGAGAAATGCCGAATTGTCATAATCTACGAAGATATCCACCCTTCCCGACAGCAATCGCTTCACCTGCGGATCATCTTTAGGTACAAATTCGATGATCAACCATTCCCCAATCTTCTGGAGAAATGACGCCATCTCCGCAAAGGGCACGTTGTTCCCAATCGCTAAATGGTGCATCAATGCAAGTGCCAGAATGGTATCTGCAGGACCTCGATGGATTAGCGATGAGCGCTCATCATTTGACCAGCCAATACCTGGGCTGGGATTTGTCAGGTCGATTACTAGTGGGAGCAGGTTTCTCTCATCCTTCGAGGTAGCCTGCTTGTGATTCTGCTCGACTGCTCCGTAGTCCATATCCATAGAAACCGTGTACGCGCCAAGATCACTCCCAATACGACTGAACATACCGACATTTCCGCCCAGATCCCAAACTGAATTTGGATTGATTCGACCCAGGAATTCTCCCACAATCCGCACTTTGTCATCTAGAGACTCAGCATCATAACCATGAAAAGAGTAGTACTCTTCCCATGGGGTGCTTGAGTATTTCCACTCCAATTTCTGAACTGCGCGAATAAGGTTGTCAATAAGCGCCAACAACCCCGTTCGACTCACCTTCCTATCTCTTCCTTCCTCCTCACCATCCTGCCGATCTGAAAATCTCGCTTGAGCCGTTGCATGAAGGTGAAGGTGTGACAGTAAGCTGAAGTTAAGGCGTGTTCTTCCGGGGAGGAGACGGCTGGTCAGATCCAATGGTAGGCCATCAACGTAAATTCGTAACAACTTCGAAAGCCTCACGTCCTCATAGGCCATCAATGCCAGTGGTCCGAGGAAGTGTTGACAGAACTGCCGATAGGCCGTCCAAGGCTCCCCCTCTCGATACTGCTCAAATGACAAGGTGTCGATGAATATAGGCTTATACCCCTGAAACTGTACGTTGTACGCACTGCAATCCTTCAGTGACATACCATGTTCCAGAGATTTCATCTGGATCTGCAGTGTCACCAGGGCGGCATCCTTCAGCTGCTGGAAGCACCATTCGTATGGATATGAGATAAATGGAATCCTCTCAGGGCGTAGAATTTTATACCCAGGAGGCTCCACATCCCTCTCGTGAGTTACATCTTCATGTGGGATGAGCAAACCATCTCCAACTAAGGTGTTGTAAAGACCACTCTCTATGAGTTGGTCGAAATCCTCTCGGTAAACTAGGTTCACCTGACGAAGCAACTGACCTTCCTCTGTAAAGAGGAAACCGCTCGGATCCCTAAATGAGGCAGGGTGCCGACTGGCAAAATCCATCACACTTCCTCTTCCTCGATCTCTTCAGACTCAGAAGACCGTTTAAAGAAGGATGTGATCCTTCCCCAGAAAGCACGGATGAGAAAACCCGCAGCCAATAAAGCTGCCAACAGTACCTGTAGCAGCACACTTCCAGAACCTGGATCAAGGTAAGCCGCAGGTCGAAGGAAACCTTCCAGGAATGAAACCTCGGGAAGAATGTTTGAAACTATGTCTTGTATGAAGAGAAACATGATTGATAAACTCCTAGCATTGGTTTTTTGAATTGGACAGATTTACCCAACCTGATTCCTTATTAATTCGCTAACAACATATCTGCCGAGTTGTGCCATCGTCCCAGATCGTTGCGTGCCCAAATATTCTCGAATGATTTAATCGATATATCATCGACAACAGACCGACTAGAAGAACGCCATCCCGGCGAAGAGTGCAAGAAATGGCTCGATGGGAACACGAAACCTTGCTTGGCCTGCAGCGCCTGGGATGATCAACAAATAAAGGACCGTTATCAACGCCAGAACGAGAACAGCTCTGATTTTTGGATCTGATTTTCTTATACCGCGAATAAAACCTACAATGACCATTCCAAACAAGGCTAACGAATAAACGAAACCCCAAGCAACAAGAAGGACGGATACCTGCGCTTCACGAGAGCTCAATAATTCAAGGGCTTCATTCAGCCCTAGTTCACCCCTGAGTAAAGATCCAACTATCATACTCAGGTCTGGATAACCTCCAATTGAGATTAAAAACAACCAGGTTTCCGCTTCTGTCCCCAGCATTGTTCGAGCAAGACCATTCACCTGGACCTTCATAAACGGCACAGGATGTGAACGAATCACCTCAGCGGCAGCACCTAATCCGCCACCCATTCGTGCAACTTGAACTTTCGCCTCATCCCACTGTAACCCCTCTGCTTCAACCAACGTTAGCGCTAGATGATAGGACCCAATGGTCACATCACTTACACTGGAAAGTGTGAATTGATCATGCTGCACTGTATTCCGAATAAACCATGGTACGACGACCAATAGAGCACCTAGAAGAAAGATTACCGTGCTTTTCATCCTATTTCTGAAATCTATACGCTTACTCTTTACAAATAGAAGCCATAGTGCCCACAGTATAAAAAGATACAAACCAATCGGCCGGATCAACGTCAAAGCACCCATGAGAATGCCCACTACCCAGAGAGGGAATTCACCATCGGTCGCTTTAATCATCCAGAGGAACGCTAAAATAAGACCAAACGCAAACACCGTCTCAGTCAAGATACTCGCAGACCAGAACAAAGCATTCGGGCTCAGCAGGAATACAACGGATGCAACCAGTCCCACCCGCTCGCTTCCAATGCTCTTGCCAATCAAATACAGGAAAACCGCGCATAGTAAATTCAATATGACTTGCACAACAATGACGGCTGCCAAAGATCCTCTGGTGATCGATAGAATAACCGCAAGGAAAACAGGATATCCCGGCGAGCGGAACAGGTCCAAATCCTCACCCGTTAAATCCTGGTATCTTCCGGTATCCAGCATGGTTTCAGCTAACTGGACGTATTGTTTCGAATCTATGGTTAGACCATTCCAAGGATCAGATATTCCTCCTCCTAAAATGAGTAATCGCACCAGAAGCAGGCCACATAGAACTATCATGAATACAAGTATTCGATATCTTGATTCCTCAAGCTTCATAGCAGAGTCCCTTGAGCCTCAACTCGCAGGAACAAGTAGAATGATGGAGGCTTCTTAGCATCATCTTAGCCACCGCGCTTCATTTCCTGGACTAACATAAATCTCACCATCCATGCCTCGGAAAACCATTACTAATCCCCCTGTAATCTCATCAAGTGAAGGCATACCTGGCCGTAATGAATTCGAATGAAATAGAACAAGTGCACCATCCGGGGTTTCCAGGTTCTCCTTCATCGCTGTTAGCATTTGATCAAATTCGTCCCTTACTGTCGCTTTTACAGGATCATATTTCTCCGGCACCCAATACGAAGGAACACCAGTGAGATAGAAAATCGGGAACGCCTCATTGGAATAGATGATGACATCCATCCCTTCTTCCTGTATCCTCGAAACAATCTCCGATTGTTTCCATTCCTTACTGTTGAAACCCCGACCATTGATTCGTGCTTCCTCAAGAAGAGGAAAGGTTTGCCCGGCATATATGATCTGAGAGCCAAAGAAGAGAATCATCAGCACCACAAGCAACGCCCGTCTCCACCACCCACTACTAGAATCAATAGCGAGGGATAGGACCATGATCGTAAGGATCAAACCCACGAGATATAAGGGTGAAAGAATTCGGTTGCTTAATGGAGTCGAAGCGTCAATGAATGTGAGCGAGAAGATCAGTAATGCGGAATAAGTGATGCCAAAGAGGATAAGGATAGAAATGAATGGGTGCCCATTGTAACCGCCCTCTTGCTTCCACCCTTTCAGCAGAGTCCAAATAAATAGTGTAACGAGCAGGAGCAAGAGTATTGCTAGAGAGATAAGTCTAAGTCGGAATTCATAGGCCTCTGACAGGAACCAAGTTGAAAAGTTGTTTAACCCATCTCGAAGAGTCTCAAGCGGAATAGGGTGATAGGTAAGAACGCGGTTGGTGAATGACCCTGTGAGGATATAGTTTCGTGAATACCAGATCACATTAGGAATTGAGGCGATTATGCCAAATCGAAAAGCCTCCCAAACACGTCGTCTGAATGATGCAGGATACCAGAAAAGTAAAGCCATCGAACATGTCAGGATTACGGAAACGCCGATGTATCTGGTGAGGAATGAGCCAGATGCTGCAATAAGCGCAATGATTAGGTCTCGTCTTTTCTTTGATTTGATATAAAGCGCAGTAAATCCAAGTCCGATCAACGTTAAAGCGAGGAAAAGGGGTTCCGACATCGTCTCCAGATGAACATTGAGTAGGATTGGCGATGCGACCACGATCATCGCCCCAAGGATTACAGTGAGCTTAGACTGTGTGACATAGGAAATTAATAGAGCTGCTATCAACACATTTACACCAAAGAAGAGTGCGGCAAGGATCGTTGATGCGTGGTTGAGATTGCCTAGAGCAAATCCGGATGCTGACAATAAAAGGGGGTAAAGTGGTGGAAAATGAACCAGTGGCTTCAGTTCACCACCACCAGACGTCCAAAAGAGGCCATCTCCATTTATGAGGTTTTCTGCAGAACTGAGGTAGAACACGGAATCGTGGCTGACGCCAATTCCCCATTCACCACCTGCGTACAGAATCGCAAAAACTCCAATGACCCCTACCAAAATGATCACTGGAAGGAATATGGATCGATATTGTTCTTCATAGTAGGAATTTTCTACGACTGACATAGTTCTCACTTTTTACAGCGTCAATAAGTCAGATCATAACGGTACAAGAAAATATTAAGACATTCTCGTTGATGTGGGATCATGAAAGTCCATTCCGGAAATTTCCAACGATGCGAAGTATATCGAAGCCCTCAGCATAGGGCCTTTCAGCAAGTGCTCCGTGCCGTACCAATGTCGATCGAATGATCTCAGGTTGAAAATAGTACTTATCTTCGTAAATCTTGTACTCTGCAAGTGCCGTGACTTTGCGCTCTGCATCCTCTTCAGTAACTTCCACAAGAAAGTGTGGAAAGAATCCATAGCTGCTCCGAAGGACATCGAAACCCAGGACGCTCACACCACGAAAAGCACGCAGAGATTCCGTGGTCACTACTCCATGGTCCTGATGGATATCCGCCTGGCTGTGGACAAAGACGATCTCCGGCTGAAATTTGTGATTTAACTCATACAAATACTCAAGGATTTCTTGCCGATCTCGCGGAAAATTTCTCGTTTCGAAATCCCTAATAATCACACACTCGGCTGGAAGCCCAAGAATTTCCATACTTCTGTAATGCTCCTCCACGAGTCCCTTCAGCTTTGGATTCTTCTGGTTATCCGATATGGTCACACAGAGAACATCACAGATATCTACGATATGAGAGAGCAGCGCTCCACATCCCAATTCAATGTCGTCAGGATGGGCTCCAACGAAAAGAACTTTCTGTCCATAGAAAATCAAGCTTCACCTTCCTTCATTACTTATGAGCCACGAAACCGCCGACCACTTTTGTCATCACGAGCTTGCCGTCATTCTGGTCATATTTTTGTTGCGTTACACCTTCGATCCGATCCATAACTTCTTCAAACTCGTCTTCTTCGGTGAACAGACCAGACCATAACCGGCGGTCTTCTGATAAGGATGCCCGAGTGTAATCAATAAAAGGCTGAACTTCGTCGAAGACCAATGGATTCTCGAAAATATGGCGCTCAACACTTGAGAACTGCGATTGGATGGCATCAAAAATTTCCGTGCTGTATCTTGAACTCCCCGGCATAGGCGGGATTTCCTTGCCAGTGGCGGCCTGAATGACCTCATAAAACAATTGCTTGTTCTCAGGCATCGGACCCGTCGTGAAAAGACGCCCTCCTGGCACAAGAACTCGATGCATTTCACGGATTGTGAAGGGGATATCCTTGGCATAGTAGATGGCGAAACAGCAGGATGTTAGATCGAAGCTACCATCATCATGAGGAAATTGGGTATCAAAATCCAGTTTTCCTAATGTAAATGGATTGCCGAGCTTTTTATTGAGTTCTTTAGCTTGGTCAAGAAGTTCCTCTGAGATATCACCCCCTGTTATCTCACAATCGCTTTGCAAATAATCATAAAAAGCGCGTAGTTGTTTTCCTGCTCCACATCCTACATCCAGGATCCGTGAACCGGTTTCTGGCTCTAGGATCTCCAACATCCACTGATCGATATCTCGGCTTCCATACTTCTCATGAATGTTAATCCTGGTTTCCAGGTCCTTTGAAGTTTCTTGATATTCAAACTGCATTCAATTTCACTCCTTGTTATTAAGTTGGATTAGACTGATTGTCCTTCTTGTTTCCGTACATTGTTTTCCAAAGTACATCAACCCAATACCTGTCTTCAGGTCTTAACCCTATGTCATGACGAAAGGCTTACCCTGCAGAATTCCATCGCTGATAATCTCCAAAGACTGCGAGGCCTGCAGACTTTCAGGTTCAAAATCCTCAAAAAGGACCATTCCTTTGGTCCGAGGGTATGGTTTAAGAAACTCAGATAAGTCAAGCGAAGCGTAATAAAGTTCATAATTTAAAAATCGCCGTGCGTTTTCGATGAAAATCGATGGGACGTTCACACGCTCCGAGATTAAGAACCTTTCGAAATAATCCAGGTACTCCGACCTGCTGCTTGGAAAGTACGTCGTTGGAATTTGTGTGTAACGTGCACGACCCGCGCACAGCACTGCAACTCCCATCAGCGAAGCCTCGAGCCCGATAGACGAGTTGTACACCATCACAAATTTCGCATCCCTGATCAATTCGTAAGAACTGATGTACTCTGATGGAGGGTAAAAGATCACATTTTTAGCCTCCCTCAGCCTTGAACTTTGAAACCAGTCAGAAACACTCTCACGACTCTCCTTGCCCGGTCTGTCTTCATCGGGATGGGCTCGAATGATAAATAACGTTTCAGGGTGTTGCAAAACCACATCCTGGATGTCATCTAACCATGCGAACATATCGTCAAAAATCACATTTGCATGGATCTGGCTTGTATCAAAAATTACGTTAGTGAAAATTGGCACTATTTGGGAATATCCTGCCATCTGTTCCTGTAATGCCTCTGGGATGGACGTCATTTCAGGCCAGAAATGAATGCCTGCCATTGTGAATTGTCCCCGGAAACGATCCTCAAGGTATGTGTTTAACCGGTCATCCTCCGCTTTAGACAACACGTAATCAGGGGTTAGATCCACATTCCGAATAGTTGCATCACTGTGAGAGAAGAAGGCCGAGTATGGACGTAATCCCACTTCGTGTGTGACAACATGAATTCCTGCTCGCTGCGCTACTTTGCGCGCAACTGCCTCAGGATAGGTTATGCCATTAAAGAGGACTAAAGCTCGTGGGCTATAGTCATCCAACATTCGGCCGAATGCCTCCGCCAGGTTAGCGGCCGATGTAAGATACTGTCGGTACAAACTCCTGGTTGGTTCGTCATCAGGAAGATGGTGACGCCTGAGAGCCCACCTCAATCCTGGTAAGCATAATTCGCCCAGCGGCAATTCGTCGTATTCCCACTCCGACAAGTCTTGCAGGGATTTGTCTTGAAGCTCAGGTGCGATAGAGGTAGCCAGATCTTTGTTCATCGTGATTGGCAGAAGGCGATCATTCGGGAAGATCAAGTTGCTGAACGGCACGCAATGTTTACACAGCGGTGGTGCCTGGTAATCCTCGCGGTTCGTCCCTAAGATGCACTGCACCATGCCCTCAGTGCAAGTTGCGTAATAGACGGGGATCTCGGCTAATCGGATACGCCACGAAGACAATAAGCTGTAAGCAGCATTGATACTCAACCGGTGTATGCGAGTCGACGCGTTAAAGAAGAGTACGGGAACATCATCTCCCCCGGACCCGGACTCTCTGCCGGTCACGAATTCCTCGATGCGCCGGATCTGGCGTCTCAATTGACGGTTGGCTTGCTCACGCTCCAACCTATCAAGGATGTCTTGAGCTTTCAAAGGCAACCGTCCTCCTATTAACCCTTCACCCTTCGAAGCTTCTTAAGCGACCCCTGCTCGCTCTCATACACTCGCTTAATGCCATCACCAAGTGCTTCCTCGGTCACACGGATATACTTCATGAGTCGTGTGAAACCGCCTGGCTCGACCGATGCAGCTTGATCGCTCCCCCACATCGCACGGTCGAGTGTGATATGACGTTCTACCAAACACGCGCCAAGTGAAACAGCAATTACTGAAGGGACCAGGCCAACCTCATGTCCCGAATAACCAATCGGGCACGGATATTTGTCCTTCAGCACGGGTATCATCCTAAGGTTGAGTTCTTCAGGATCACATGGATATGTGCTTGTAGCATGGGTGATGATCAGTTTCTCCAATCCCAACACATCGACGGCAGCCTCGATCTCCTCCATAGTCGACATCCCAGTCGAAAGTATGATCAGCCTCCCTGTCGAGCGAAGGTAGCGAAGCAGGTCATGATCTGTTAAGGCCGCCGATGGCACCTTATGACAAGGAGGATCGAATGCTTCCATAAAGGTCGCCGAGAGCTCATCCCAAACAGATGCAAACCAAGGGATTTTCCTCTCCAGACAATATGCCTCAACCTGTTTGTACTCTTCCTCGCCGAATTCAACCTTGTGGCGGTAATCCAGATAAGAGATATAGCCCCACGGGGTCTCGCGCATACGATCTCGTTCTTCAGCAGGCACACAAAGCTCGGGCGTTCGCTTCTGAAACTTCACTGCGTCCACTCCGGCAAGGAGTGCAGCGTCAATGAGCCGTTTCGCAAGCTCAACCTCACCGTTGTGATTGATGCCGATCTCAGCGACGACGTATGTTGGATGACCATCTCCAACCGACTTATTGCCAATTTGAACTTCACGCTTCATGCCACTCAACCTCTCATTGTTTATTTCATCTTGAACGGATTTACTGGCTCGTAGTCGATGAACTCAGAATCAGATCGCTGAGTTCACGGACCGCTCCATAACCGCCTGGTCTACGGAGCACCAAGTCTGCCTCATGCAGGACATCAGGCAACGCATCGTTCACCACGACGGCACAGCCAACAACATGAAAGCAAGGTAAATCGTTGATGTCGTTACCTAAATACACGGTATTTGCTGGCTGAATCCCCCGTTCATGCAGCAATTCCCGGAGGACACTTCCCTTGTCTTCGACGCCTTGAACGACATCCAATCCCAATTTCCGACATCTCGCTTCCACTACTGGATTGACTTCCGTTGAGAGAACGAATATCTGGATGCCGTGCTCCTTTAATCTGGAGATTCCGTGGCCATCGCTCCTGTTGGCAGCTACCAGTTCTCGACCTTTCGAATCTGTCCATACGCGGTTGTCGGTGAGAACTCCGTCAAAATCGAGGATGATGAGTTCCACTTTGTCGGGTATCGGTCGGGGTTTACGACCTGGGCGAACGACATCGAGATCACCGTGGATGAGCTTCCATTCCGCTCTCTCCCAGTCATTAGGGGTGTCAATGTCCACCGTGTAGCGCGGTTCAAGGACAAGCGGGAGGATCACTGAACCACTCATGGATCCTTTTTCAAAGATCACATCCCGACGGATCACATCGAGGTGCCCCGTCTGCCAATAGGTCGGTGGTAGGTTTTGACGAGGCTGGTTATAAGGCTCATCTATGCTTGTTTGCATCAGAGGAGCCAATCTTCCGTCATCCGAAATCCGCCACATCTTATACGGATTTTGACCGGAGGGAACCACAGCTCGCACCGAATCCGCTTCAGGGTGATTCATCAGAATTGAAACACCACGATCGACGCAATCTAGAGGGCGCAGCGGCGTTGTCGGCCGCAGTTGTACGATGATCTCTGGTCGATATCCTTCTTCCCTCTCCAGCCAGGACAATGCGTGTTCAAAGACTGGCAGATCAGGAGTCGCATCAAGAGCCAGTTCATATGGACGCATAAAAGGAACTTCTGCCCCATAATTGCGTGCGATCTCCGCTGTAGTTTCATCGTCCGTCGAGACGATCACACGATCGACGCTCTCAGCTTGCAGACCAGCGGCGATACTGTACGCTAGCAATGGATGACCGGCGAAAAGACGGATATTCTTCCCGGCGATGGATTTCGATCCCCCACGAGCCGGGATTATGGCCAGGATCCGCATATCATCTACCATGCCGTCCATCCTCCATCCACAACCAGATTTGCACCCGTCATATATGAAGAAGCGTCTGACACTAAGAAGAGCAGCGCAGTGCTCATCTCACCGACCTCTCCCATTCGACCCAGGACAGTTTTGGCTGAATAACGCTTAACAAACTCCTCATCGTGGCCGGCGAAAACCCCTCCCGGAGAGAGCGTGTTCACGCGTATCCCCTTGCCGGTAAAATAAGTTGCGAGATAGCGGGTGAGGCCAAGCACAGCTGCCTTGGAAACTGTGTACGTCACGGGTTTGTATTGAGGTGGTTCACCTTCACGTTGATAAAGGCGTTGATCCGGTCCAACCAGGCCATACGTTGACGCGATGTTGACAATGACTCCGCTCCCAGCTTCGAGCATCGGACTGGCAACAGCTTGAGCGCAAAGGAACATCCCCGTGATATTCACATCCAATGCTTGATTCCATACGTCAATTGGAAAATCTTCAAAGCGATTTGTGTGCTCACCCGTGTGTTCACGATCAAATTTCGGATCCAGTGCTGCGTTGTTAACTAAGATGTCAATCCGCCCAAATCGATCCATCACAGTCTCGAGCATGGCTTTCACCGAATCTGGATCTGATACATCGGTGTGGAGCCCGAGCGCGCGAATGCCACTCTCTTCGCTGATCTCCTTTGCCAATCGTTGGGCACCAGCTTCATCAACATCAGCAACAACCACATGCGCACCAGCTGCTGCAAGCGTATGCCCGTAATCCCTACCCAGCAAACCCGCACCACCAGTGACAATGGCGACCCGGTCTTGCAGATTGAACCTCTCAAGATATTCTTCTTTGCTCAATACTGCTCTCCCTTCAGTCTGCGTGTTCTTTTTCTTCGACATCCAGCACTACGCGGCAACCTTCCTCTCCCGATCGAATGGCTCCTAAAGCGATCTCGAGTGCACGAATGCCATCATCAAGCGTGCAAATCGGTTGCGCAGCCCCGTCTATGACATCAATGAAGTGTTCCATCTCCTCCAGAAAGAGGTGATTCCTCTCGAATCCCTCAGGAGCTGTCAGTGTCAGCCACCCCTGAGTAGATTCGGTCCACCAATGAACTGCACCATCAGCATTGTCCCAGCGTAGACTCCCTTTCGAACCTACCAACTCAATCCAGTGCTTCGGAGGCTGGGTTATGTAATCTAAATGCACATTGGCAAATGCACCGGATTGAAATTGGAGGATCACTTCGGCAGTATCTTCAACATCCAAATCCAGGACACCTGTTATCCCATAATTCGCACTCACCGAGTGAACCTCTCCCAACAACCACCTTAAGTAATCAAACGGATGAGATAGCGTGAGAATCACTCCGCCGCCAAGATCGCTACGCGCGCTGTAGGATTGGCGGTAATCCTCCCATGGGTGCCAACCAGGTAGATACTCCCCCCAATACACTCGAGCGCTGATGACCTCCCCAATCACACCATCCTTAAGTAACTTCTTTACATTCCGCAAGCTAGGATGATAGCGAAACTGGTATCCGACCAGGACACGTGGTTTCCGCTCCTCCATGGCACGCTTCAAACTATCGATTTGATCCATTGAGTGGCTGATAGGTTTCTCAATGAGCAGATGACAACCAGCTTCGGCGGCAGGTATAGCGATATTCAGATGAACTGCAGTCGGATTGGACACGATCACAGCATCCGGTTTCCCACGTTCCAATGCAATTTCGATATCATGTTCTGTGGGGAAATCCTTCAGGTCCTCCTCCGGCAATGTACTCTTACCGCTTCGAAGGAGCACAATGTCAGCATGGTTTAACGCAACCAAATTTCGCAAGTGGCGACGTCCAATGGATCCAAGTCCGCAGATCAAGAAACGCATCGACCGATCCTCTTATACCGCACTTTCATCATCTAAATCCGGCCAAGGTAGCCATGCCCACCTCGTCAGATACCTTGAAGCAAAATTCCGCCAGCCATTCCCCCATTTCCGCCTAAAGGAAACACCACGGCCATCCGACCTCACGGGTCCTGGCTCCGAACCATCCTCCAATGGTCTTGCCAATGCAGTGATGTAAAGAGGGATGATCCTGGAACGTGGTTGACCATGCACGTAGATATCTACAACAAGATAACCCGCCTGCATCAACATCTCCTTCAGCGTATCTGCCGAGAATGCTGTGAGATGGGAATGTTCCAGTGCTTGATGCCCATACAGATTCGGCACTTCAATGAGCAAATGTCCATCTGATGTGATCCATAATCGACGGAGTTCTCGAAGATAAGTCACTGGATCCGGTAAATGCTCCAGCACATGTGAAATCACAACGAGGTCAAAACGATGATGATGTGCTGATCCCAGATTATCCAAGTCAGCGACCGCAGGAATATCACGCTTCCGGCTGAACTCACGATAAGCTTTGCCGGGCTCTACGCCCAAACCCTCGCAACCATACGCACCTTGAAAAACATTCAGCAAGGTTCCTGTTGAGCTTCCGATATCCAAGCAATCTGCCAACTCGGTGATCCATTTCTGGGTGTAGGTGACTAGATGCCGTGCTCGTCCGTATTGCACACGCAAATCCTTCTCTGTCGGTTCCTCCGATCCTTGCACCAACTGACGGTAACCCTCATCGTAAAAATCTTCCAATGCATCATCACTCATTCGAGGGGACTGAAAGACCATCCCACACCGATCGCAGAGGACATATCGATCAACACCGCCCTCCCATCGGTTATCTTCAAATCCCCTGTGGTTCTCGGTGCCGCTTCCACAAAGAGGACAATGATCGACAATCACGATTCTTTCATTTGCTTGCCTATCAACCATCCTCTTGCTCCCCTTGTGCATACCATCCACCGGATTGTTGGCTAAGCAAGCCAAAGAGACGGTTATATAAACCCTGCAGGAACCATCGCGAGGGTCCCCAGCGAATTAGGAAGTTTTTACCGCTGGTCTTGGAAACCGACTCTTGCGCTTCCATTCGAATGCCGTATCGATCTGCCTCTTCCGCAAGGGGTCGACTGACAATGTTGCCGATCAAGCGCGTTGTCCGATCCAGTGTGGTTAATCGTAAGTACCCAGCGGAATCGATGGCATTATCCAATTCGTTCATGCCGCCCATCAACCTTCCAGTCCACTCATTCTGGAGGAACTCTACGGCGACAGATTTGGGAGTGATGAATTGGTTATGACAAGCGGTAGCATATACACGTTGACCATCCTGTTCGATGATAATGTCTTCAAGATCACGAACCTCTTCAAGATACTGGGGGACATCTTTACCAAGTGAAAAAGCCCACTCCTCTTCCCATGACTCGGGGATAGTTTTCCCGTAGCTCAAAGTGACTCCTGGATTCGACTCGGCATATTGAAGGTTACTTTCGATCCCATGATCAAACAGCGTTCGCTCAGGCGAACCGCTCACCATACCTACATTGGGAAAGGAATCCAAGATATTGAGGTGAGCCTCTAACCAGTTAGGATAGAAAAAGGTATCATCATCGGTATAAGCAATCACATCTCCAGGAGCAGCACCGGATATCACCCTCAGCGCACCCAGTTTCCCGATGTTCTCATTAGAAGTGATCAAGTAACGGACTACACCTGCTTCTTGAAGTTCATTAAGGTAGCTCTTCACCTCATCACAACTTGCATTATCAAAAACCATCAGGTCATATGGAACGCTGGTGTGTTGAAGAATGCTCAATATGCACACCTTGAAAACATCTAATCTGTGCTCGAAGTAACCACTCAGATGCGGAATGTACACCAGAACAACCACAGTAACCCTGGAAGGTTCGTATTCAGTTTTCCTGTGGCGCGCTGGATTCATGCCTATCCGAGCCATCTCAACTCCTTGAGTCAATCGATTTGGTCTGTGAGCCTTGGTTTCCGAGCAGTCGATGGTTCACTAACTGCCGCAAGTACAACCAACCGTCACGTGGATGCAGAATTAGGCGGACTGCTCGAGAGGATTTCCCTGCTCCGAAACGTGCGATCATCGATGCTTCTAATCCACGCAGGTTCCATCTCTTGTGTAGTGGTTTCTTCCGTAAACCGTCCTCAGTAATCGTCCAGTCTGCATCATGGAGGGTGAAAATCACTTCCTGGCCGCCAGCAAGCCGAACGTTCTCCTTACTTTCTGGCAGACCATAATGCGGTTGACCGCCTGGTAGGTGCCCATAGTCGTGGTCTTGATGAACAGTAGTGATTGCTTTTGTGGCATCCACAACAGGAACGCCGTTTGAGCGGGCTGCGAAAATCATCCAGTTATCCCAACCGGCTCTTCCCAAAGCAAATGGAGGCATGTTTTCAAAGAGCCCTCGAGGGTAGATGAAATAATCGCTCCCCGCAGGTGGGTGCAGGCTTCCTCTTTTCTGGATTTCCCTTCTCAGGTCATTCTCCCAACCCTCCACGAAGGACAATGGCTCCTCTACCTTCAGATCCCAACGTTGGCCGATGAGTAGAAAGCGCTCAAAACGCTCTGAGACGATGCTGGCAGAAGACAGTAAATCCTGGGTGAAGATCATATCGGCGTTGACGTAACAGAATGTCGAAGAACCACCCTTTGATTCAGCAAGTTGAAATATCGAGTTCACCAGAGGTGTCCCCTGCTCATTCCTTTCGACACCAGACAAGTGGCGTACCCCAAGTTCACGAGCAGTCTCTTCGATCCCTTCTTCGTCGCCAATTAAGAGCACTTCGATATCGATACCAAGTTGAAGCCATGACTTGATGGCATTCCTCTGAATAAGACCAATGTGCCCATCAAATGGTTTGGGTGGAGAGAATATCGTCAGCATCACACACCTAGCACCATGTGTTACCCAACATCATGCATCGTCTTCTGCTGAACCTGTGAATTGATTTTCATAAGTTCAGGCTCTTGCTCAAGGATTGCCATTACCTCCATCCATCCAAAATCATCGCGCCCATGAAATCGCGCATACACCTCACGGATGAATTCAAGATCCTCCGGTGTATCGACGGTCCAACGTAAGGCCCCGTAATCGCCTCCAGAGTCAATCGACATCGTTCGAAACCTGCCCGGTTCTTCGTAGAGGTACGGCGTCACGTGCTCTCGCTCGTGTGCTTTCTTCGCTTCAACATCCGCTCTATTGAGAGCTTCGTTCGACATCACCTCAATATCCATTCCGATTGGAAAGGTCCTTTCCAAACGATCAGTCCCCCGGTTGCTACCAAAGTCGATATCTGGATATCGTGCGAGGAAGGCTTCCACAGTCCTGTCTATCAATTCCGGATCCATTAATGGGCAATCTGCCGTAATACGAACGATAATGTCAGCTTTCGACATAGCAGCTGCATTGGCATAGCGATTGAGGACATCCTCCTCGTCACCTCGAAACCAGGTGTAATCCAAATCCTGGCAATACCTCACAATAGAGTCATCACCTGGATTGACCGTTGTCGCAATTACAACGTCATCCACGGTACGAGCGCGAATTACTCGCTGGATTACCCTGCCCAGCATCGGCACTCCTTGGATGTCCAGTAATACCTTCCCCGGTAACCGGGATGCGCCCATCCGAGCCTGAACAATGGCAACAATCCGAGGTTTACCCGTCATCAACTTCTCTTTCCATGGAGATGCATCGCAAGGTCATAAGCTCTGAGAAGATGTTGGAAGTTCACCTCCCAATCCGCCCTTTCCTCTGCTATTTCACGCGCCTTTCTGCTATAAGCGTTCAATGTTTCACGAAAGTTAACGGCTTCAAGCATCGCTTGTGTAAGCGCGCTCTCATCACTATCCCTGAACCACCAACCATTCGTATTTGGAGTTACCCATTCCCGATTGCCAGGGATATCCGACACGATAGCTGGCAACCCACATGCCATGGCTTCGAGCAAACTTATGGAGCTACCATCAGAATGAGACGCGCTAACATAGATATCCGCTGTTCGGTAGTAGGCAGGCAACGCATCATAATTGATTTGGCCACCAATATGAACCCGATCTTCGATGGATGCCTGATGGATGATCTGCTCAATCTTGTTCCGGAGTGATCCATCACCGATCATGAGCATGTTCAGATCTAGACTCTCTTTAGCAGCCTTAATGAATGCATCCACTAGAAGATCAACACCGTACACACTTTCCAAAGAGCGAGAAGAGAGGAGTATCAACGCATCATCCCACTCTAACCGTGAGCGAATGTAGTTCTCTCGCCCAGGGAAGAAATGATCAAGGTCCACTCCCCAAGGGAAAATGACCGTACGTTCCCGATTCATACCAAGATTCGCTGCGACATCTGCAACTGGTTGGCAATCACAGATAAAAACGGTTGTCCGTGCTAGGGTGAATCGCGCTGCCCATCGCCCTAAACCTGCCTTTGCATCCTTCAACAGATCAGAACCCCAAGACATCGTCACGAGTGGTTGAAAGCCTGTCAATGCTGTAAGTAATGCACAACGCTGAACAGGACCTGCATGCACAAGATCAGGCTTAATCTCGTTAAGTAAACGCTTCAGCTCTCCTCTCAACCATGTGAAATCTGCCCAATTCACAACACCTTTCCCACCCTGCCATTCAACTTGCCGCACTCCCTCAGGGAGAGGCCTGTTCTCACGGGCAAAGGGCCCTGCTTCCAACCGCAAGTAATAGATCTCATGGTCTGTGCGGTTAAGAGCCGATAGAAATCGGTAATCGTGCGGTGTGTAATCGCGAGAAAAATACAGAACTTTCACAGTTATCCCAGCATCCTCCAATTTAGTGCTTCGCCGAATGGTATATCCACGATAGCCTTCATCCCGATAACTTCTTCAATTTCGTAGGGCCGAACAGCATCAACAGGTGCAGGACGCAAGACGTCGAGCATATCGCGAGTGAAGAGTTCACCTGCAGAGATATCCCTCGATGCACGCACACATCGTTGCTGTACGACCACGGTATCTGCTTCGTTCGCGGCAACGTGTTTATTAGGTGAGCCCATCGCTCGTTCCAACTCGCGCGTGCGGTCAACCATTTCGCGCCAGGAAACTGGATCCATGGAGAAAGGATGATCGGGTCCTTCTCGTGAACGATCATCAGTGAAGTGTTTTTCCACAACATTTGCGCCTAATGCCACTGCCCCGAGAACGGTTGCATGCCCAGGTGTGTGATCGGACAAACCAATGACAATATCTGGATAGAGTGCGGTATATGTTTTCAGCACGTTCAGATGTATGTGGTCGAAGTTATCGAGGCTTGCAGTGTAATTTGTGTTGCACTGCAAAAGGATGAGCTCTTGATTAATCATCCGAATCTCATCGACGGCTCGCTGGACGTCCCCAATGGTCGAAGCTCCGGTCGCGAGGATCACAGGTTTTCCTTTCCCGGCGATGTAGCGCAGCATTTCGACCCACGTAATATCTCCCGATCCGATCTTGTAAGCTGGGACATAGGGCTCTAGCATATCAACTGCGCCGAAGTCATAGGGTGAGGAGAAATAATGGATCCCAACCTCGTCGCAAGTTGTTTTCAAATCAGGTGTCCAATCAAATGAAAGGGATGCATCCTCATAAACTTTAAACACGGATTTCGACCACGACGCTTGATGGGACATCTGACCGTCCATAGTCTTGAACCCGTATTCACTGACGATCTTCGCTGCACGAAAGTTCTGGAACTTGGCTGCATCTGCACCTGCCTCTGCAGCCATTTGGATGAGCATCTTGGCACGCCCCAAATCACCATCATGGCTTGCTCCGATGTCTGCAACAAAGTAACAGGGGTGATCTTCACCAACCCAACGATCACCGATTTTAATTTTCTTCATGGCGAAGCCCTCCAGCATATTCCTTCAAGCGCTCTGAATACCCTGATTCCCGCAATGCAGAGAAGCGTTGCAGTCCTTCATCAATCGATGGCAAGGTTAAATTCAACCTATCACGGATCTTTTCTGTCGATAGACAAAGGTCCTTAGATCGGGGGGCATCCAATCCAAGTTGATCAACAGAGATGGGCCTAATTGTGCTCGGATTAAACCCAAATACTTCCGCCACTCGAACCCCAAAATCGTACTTACTGATGCATTCTCCACCAAGGACATGGAAAATGCCGCTCAACCTTTTTTCAAGCATCTGTAAAAGGATGCTGACCAGGTCATTCACCAAGAGAATTCGCACAAAAACGTCTGAAAATCCTTCACATTCCTCACCGCACTCTAACTTGGAGAGGAACCATTCAGCAAGGCTAAATTTGTCGATGGCGTTCCATCCGTAAAAATTCGTCCTTACGACCATAGCCTCCGGATGCTCACTCAATACAGCTACCTCACCATCCAATTTGCTCTGTCCGTAAATTGAGATGGGATTCGCTTCATCTTCCTCCGAACAGCCCCGCCGTTTACCGTCGAAAATTGCGTCCGTCGAGATATGGATGAGGCGAGCTTTGATGCTCCATGCAGCTTCTGCTACCCACCGAGCCATATCCCGATTTAGAAGGAATGCTCGATCCACATCCACCTCACAACGATCCAGATTGGTTTCCCCGGCACAGTGGACCACCCATTCAGGCATCTCTTCCTGGATGACACTCAGCGCTGATTCGCGGTTGCTCAAGTCCGCAGAGATTGTCCTCGTTTCATTGAAGTTCACGGGATGCGAGTGATAGACAGCAGTCACTTGATGTTCTGACGCTGACTCCAGAACCATATTCGCCCCTAGCAATCCACTCGCTCCAGTTACGAGAAGCTCAGCCATCACCAACTCATTTACTCGGAATAAGTCTCTTCAATTGAGTTGAGATATTCCTGCAATTCATCAACTGATAACCATTGATCGTTTGTATTGCTGGCGTATTCGAACCCATCCGGCAGAGGCTTCCCACGTCCGCGCCAAGCATGGCCAAACCAGAGCACTCCAGTTGGTTCAACAACATACATGTCCTCGAGTTCTATGGTGTGCCTCGAATCATCCTCTGAAACGAGGAGTTCATGGAGTTTCTCCCCTGGACGAATTCCGATCACATCAATCTTTGCTTGTGGAGCAATCGCCTTTGCTAGGTCGACGACACGCATGCTCGGGATTTTCGGGATAAAGACTTCGCCACCTTCCATCTGTTCGATGCAGCGGATTGTGAAGCGGACACCCTGCTCGATGGATAGCCAGAAGCGCGTCATTCGCTCATCCGTAATCGTCAATACTCCCTTATCCCTCTGTTTGAGAAATACTGGGACAACGCTGCCACGACTTCCCATTACATTGCCATAGCGAACACAGGAGAACCGCGTCCCCACACCACCAGCGTATGCATTGGACTGCACGAAGAGTTTCTCAGCCGCTAACTTTGTCGCCCCATATAGGTTTACAGGATTTACCGCCTTATCCGTGCTCAACGCCATCACTTTAGATACACCCATGTCCAGTGCAGCATCGATCACGTTTTTCCCGCCCATAATGTTGGTCATGATGGCTTCAGAGGGATTGTATTCGCAAGCCGGTACCTGCTTCAGCGCTGCAGCGTGCACGACAATGTCAACATCATTGAATGCGCGGCGGAGTCGAGATAGGTCTCTTACATCTCCAATGAAATAGCGTAACATCTCATCAACAAAACCTGCTTCCCGCATTTCGTGCTGTTTCAGTTCATCTCTGCTGAAAACGATGAGCTTTTTCGGTCGGTGATCCTTCAAGATCACTTCAACGAACTTACGCCCAAATGAACCCGTTCCGCCTGTGACAAGTACAACTTTGTCTTCCCAATTCATCTACGCTGACCTTTCATGATGTGTATCTGTTTTCTCTGGCTGTGTATGATCTCTGAATAATCAAAATAAAACCAACCAACGATACACTCTTATTAAATCGGTTCACCCACCTTACCCACACTCTCAGATAGTTCTCTCTTAAATGACCCGTTGATACCCACTGGCTTGTCAAAGAGAATAATGGGGTACTGCCCAATGCGACCAAGGAGATGTGGCGTCAATCCTTCCGCCCAATAAATCAATCGAAGCCAAATACCTCCCAATGCCCGGGGATGGATCAACGCTCGGAGGAACGCCGTGCTAACGCTACGCCAGCTCCTGATTTCCAAATTCGGTAATGCTGAAAGGTTTTTCCTGACCCAACCATAATCATGTTTGTATGTATAAGTCCCTGGTTTTTGAATCAGGTTGGATGCATCAGGTTTTGGCTCCTCGATCAAATTTAATGTGCCTTCATCCGATGCTGGCACAAGAGCCATGGAGCCTAGCAGTCTTGTCGCCCAGGCCATCGGGCGTCGAAAGGCTCGCATCAACGACGATCGCGTGCCCCATGTATATACCACCGCAGCACGACCACCGGGTTTCAAAGTCCTGAACAGATCGTGGAAAGCAGCCTTATGCTCCTGTGGAGGAAGGTGGTGCACCGTGTGCAGTGAAACTACCCCATCAAAAGCACCATCTTTGAATGGAAGGTTGGCGATATCCCCAACCACAAAGAGTCCATGCTCACCGATGCGTTCTCTCGCTTCCATCAATGCAAGGATGGAGATGTCGAGGCACACGCGATAGCGGAAGCCTTTCGAATACTCCAAATACTCTGGGTATTGGATCGGACCTGAGCCTGCGTCCAGCAAGAACTTGCCCTCACTGGGCAAGTAATCAGTGACACGCAAATGACACCGGTGAATGTATTCCCTGGATACTTCCCGCAGGTCCTCATAACGCGCATTCTGATAAACTCCTTCGCCGATCTGTTTCCAACCGACGGAGTCATAAAACTCACGAACCTGCTCTTTAATATCTGCTTCTGAGATCAAGTCGCTGTTTCTCCCCATACCCATCACCGAACCTGACGAAGTGGTTCCCCAGCAAGCACATTCACAGTACGCCGGAATTGGGCAATGCTGCCGCTAAATAAGTCGTCCAGCGATCTAGCCTCGATATCCTCCCAGAAGTAAACCAGATGCCAGGGGAACTTGAATGGATAGTCAAAGAAAAAACGATATGCGTAACGCATTGCGAGCATTACCTGATCATCACTGAGTTGGTTCGCTTCCGGATCACGGAGCAGCCTATCGATGAGAGCGGTGTACTCGGACATGGTTTCAGGGTCATACGTGAACCCTTTCTCGCGATAATGGGTCATTCCGCTGACAATGACGGGGATCCCGCCCATTGCCATTTCCATGCCGACTGTGGTCGTATACACCAATCCAAGCTGTGTCAGTTCAATCAAATCATAGGTGTTGATCTTGGAATCTGGTGGAATGACGTTGACGTGCGGCGGCATTTCAGGTAATGCGTCGCGTACGATGTCAACCGAAGGATGGCCAGCGCCTAATAGTTCGCCAGGATGAACTCTGACAATAAGCTGTGCATCAGGGCGATTTGCGAAGTGACGCACGGTCTTCGCAAGCCAATCAGCCATTCCGGCCGTGAAAACTTGTCTTCCCAGGGCCAGGCTATCACCGACCACATTTGTGCATAGAAGCACTACCGGCTTTTCAGGATCAAGGTTCAACTCATCCCTGACATTTTGCGCTCCCTGACTCTCACCAGATTGCCATTGTCTGGCGAAGTTTGACCAGACTTTTCCTCCACGTCGCGCCTCGTAAAGGCTTTTCAGCTCTTCCAATTCAGCATCAGATAGCGGTATCTCACTGAATATTTCCCACATCTCACTGGTGTCCAGACGCATGACTTCATCATCACGAGCCAGCCAGAGCCGCTCCCTTTGCTCACCAAACTCTATGGTGACCGTTGGGATACCCAGGTGTTGAGTCACTCGGTACATAGCTCCAAATTCCAAAATACTGCCGTTGGGAATGATGACGGAATCATATCGACCTCCAGCCAGCAGCGCTACGCCTGCGTTTGCTGCAACACAGTTCCGTTCCTGACGCAGGTGGTAGAGATCGAGATCTTCACCGAACTCTTCAAGATTCAAGGTTTCACGTTGAAGTGTGTATTGGACATCTGTGCGGCTTTGTTCTTCTATCGAACGGCTGAGAACGTCCGTAAGCTGCCAGCATGGATACTGGCAAATGTCCTTTATCTTCACCAGATGCTTCATTGGAGAGAGGATCCCTCTCAAATAATGCCTGTGCCTGCGTAGATCGAAACGGTCAGCTTGCTCCCACCACGTTCGATATGGAACGTAAGCAAGTGTTACATCATATCCCTGGCCCGAAAGCAATAAACTCAATGCCGTACAGTACTCAATCCACCAACGGAGAGAAGCTATGATTAAGATGTGCTTCCTGCCTGTGATTAGCTG
>JABAOH010062069.1_pt4 | contig 26351 bp, 25 predicted proteins | sample 7062181 | NCBI WGS metagenome assembly JABAOH01 (sample SAMN14538630, study PRJNA623070) | marine sediment metagenome | biome: marine biome [ENVO:00000428]; feature: marine pelagic biome [ENVO:01000023]; material: deep marine sediment [ENVO:00002113]; isolation source: pool of 5 deep marine... | reverse complement strand
CGACAAGTCCGAGAAGGCGATGCCGCGGATGGCCCAGGTGGCAACATTCACCGGGCTGATCTACCTGGCCCTGACCATGCTGTGCGCCGCGCTGTACTGGGCTGCGGGCATGCACGGCTTCGACGCCGTGGCCCACGCCATGACCACTCTGGCGACCGGCGGCTACTCGACCCATGACGACTCGGTCGGCCATTTCGACAGCGCCCTCATCGACGCGGTCGCCGTGGTCTTCATGATCGTCGGCAGTCTTCCGTTCGTGCTGTATCTGAGGGCTGTGCGCGGCGCCCCGGGCCATTTGTGGCGCGATCAGCAGGTGCGGCTGTTCATCACCATCGTCGCGCTGTCGGTCGCCGGCATGACGTTCTATCTCAATCTCGTAAATGGGGTGGAAGCGCTCTCGGCCCTGCGCCTTGCGTCCTTCAACGTGATCTCGGTGATCACCGGGACCGGCTACGCCACCGCCGATTTCAACGCCTGGGGCGGGTTCGCGGTAGCGGCACTGTTCTGCATGATGTTCATCGGCGGCTGCGCCGGTTCGACGACCTGCGGGCTGAAGATCTTCCGCTTCCAGGTGCTGTACGCCGCGGCCCATATCCAGCTGCGCCGGCTCCTGCAGCCGAACGGCGTGTTCATCCCCTACTACAACAACAAGCCGATCGAGGATTCGGTCCTCGCGTCGGTGATGGCATTCTTCTTCCTGTTCATACTGTGCTGGGTTGCGTTGGCGGTCGGCCTGGGACTTGCCGGTCTCGACTTCATCACCGCCACTTCCGGTGCCGCCTCGGCGATCTCCAATGTCGGGCCGGGCCTCGGGCCGATCATCGGGCCGGCGGGACATTTCGCCGACTTGCCGGATGTCGCCAAATGGATGCTGTCGGCGGGCATGCTGCTCGGCCGGCTTGAGCTGTTCACCATTCTGGTGCTGCTGATGCCGAGCTTCTGGCGGACTTGAGACACTGTCCCGCAGTCGTGCGAGATACCGTTTGGGGGAGGTTTCTGGCTAAGCATGCGCGACCTGCGTCGTATCCAGCAGTGCGAACAGCGCATCCGGGTCCTGGCGCGCCGGCAGCATGAGCTTGAGGCGCGTCTCGCCGGTCTCGAAGCAACGAGCCAACGCCCGTGCAAGCTCCGCAACGCCGAGACGGATCTGGACCGGGCCGCGACGGCCGCGCAGCGGCGCCACCATCAGGCGCGCGAAGGCGGCTTCGATGCGCGTGTCTACCCGGTGGTCTCCGGTGGCAATGAAGACCGCGGCGGCAAGCTCGACCACCGGGCGGAACGGAATCATCAGATCGTCGACGAGGCCACCCCGCCCGGATCGATCGCCAAGGCTCACGCCGGGCAGAAGTCCGGCAGCGTGCACGGCGCGCATCGCCTCGATGCGCAATGCGGTGTGGCCGCAGTTGACCACCTCATTCGCATCCGCTCGCCGGGGGTTGCGGCGGAAGCCGCGGCCGATCAACCAGGTCCAGTAATACCGGCCGATCTCGGCTTCGATCTGGTCCCTGGTGCGGCGCACCGTGGGACGGCCACGCAACTGTTGCGGCGCTGCCACGAGCGAGCGTAACCGATTCCCGCCGCCCATGGTCTCGAGCGCCAACACGCGTTGTGCGGCCGCGGCCCTCTGGAGCTGCCGCAGCAGGTGCCGGGCATAGGGCGGATACAGATCGAGCTGGGCACGGATTCGTGCCGGCCAGCGCCGGCTCGCAACGGGCCAGGTCAGGGTCCGCGACTCGCGATTGGGACCGCGCAGGATAATTCCGGCGCACCGCTCGGTGAGCGCCGCGAGCGCCGCCGCCGACCAGGACGGGCCGGGATGCAAGGCCACGAGACCGGCGATCGCATCGAGCGGCACACGATCAGCCTCGACCTCGCCGCCCGCGATCACGATCTCTGTTCCTTTGAGCGCAACGGCGCGTCGGTCCTCGGCGATCTCGACGATCCGCGCGACCGTATCTCGCAACAGGGTGTCCGGCTCCATCGCAGCCCCACACTCGGCGCCGCTGCGGAGCGGCGCGCCAGTCCGCTAGAAGGCGCCCGGACCAGTTAAGCCCGCGTTAAGGCGGAAAGCCGCAGCCGTCCATGGTCGGCACGAAGCCCTCGCTCGGCGCGGTTGCTCACAAGCGGCACCGGTTGTATGGTGCGCGCCGTTCGGCGCAACCGGCACCGGCAATTCGGACATCATGACGGACTTTCCCTCGCCGCGGCGCATCGGCGCCGTCAACTGGCTCGGCCTGTGGACACTGTACGTAAAAGAGGTGCAGCGTTTCATGGCCGTCGCCACGCAGACCATTGCGGCGCCGATGGTCACGACGCTGCTATTCCTTGCCGTGTTCACCCTGGCCCTCGGCCGCGCGGTGGAGGTCGTCAACGGCGTGCCGTTCGCGCAATTCCTGGCGCCCGGTCTGGTAATGATGGCGATGGTGCAGAACGCCTTCGCCAACACCTCCTCGTCGCTGGTGATCTCGAAGGTTCAGGGCAATATCGTCGACATCCTGATGCCGCCTCTGTCGCCGGCCGAACTGACCATCGGCATCGCGCTCGGCGGCACCACACGCGGCCTCGTCGTGGGTCTCGCGACCCTGGCCGGCATGTGGGCGTTCGTCCCGTTCGGTATCCACAACGCCGCGTTCGTGCTGTTCCACGCCTTCGCTGCCTCGTTGATGCTCGCGCTGCTCGGCATGATCGGCGGCATCTGGGCCGAGAAGTTCGATCACATGGCGGCGGTGACCAATTTCGTCATCACGCCCTTCGCTTTCCTGTCGGGCACATTCTATTCGATCCAGCGGCTGCCCGCGTTCTTCCAGAGTCTCGCCCACGCCAATCCGTTCTTCTACATGATCGACGGATTCCGTTACGGTTTCACCGGCGTCACTGATACCGCGCCGATGCTGGGCGTCGCCGTCATGGTGACGATCGATACCCTGCTGGCCGTGATCTGCTGGCGTCTGTTCGTCGCCGGCTACAAGCTGAAGGCCTGAGCATGACGCCGCGCCGGGCCCCGCCCGAAGCGGTGCCGAACAGCGGCCCGCCGGGCGGCGGCGACGCGAGGCCGCCACCGTCCCTCCGGGCCCGCCATATCGGCTGGCTCAACCGGATCGGCCTGTGGACCCTGTTCCTGCGGGACCTGCTGCGCGACCTCGAGATCTGGAAAATCACCATCGCCGCGCCGGCGCTTCAGGCGGTTCTTTTCGCCCTGATCTTCGAGCTCGCGCTCGGCAGCGCCAGCCTGACCATGGCGGGGCTCGACTTTTCCGCCTTTCTGGTGCCGGGACTCGTTGCCTTCGTGGTGCTCGAGCGGGGCTTCGAATCGACCGCCTACATGATGGTCTACGACAAGCTGGAGGGCATGATCACCGACGTCATCGGGGCGCCGCTGACCGCGGCGGAGATGGTGACAGGCTTTGCACTCATGGCCGCGGTTTCGGCGATCATGACCGGAATTGCGACCTGGCTCGCCCTGCTGCCGTTTATGGTTGCTGTCCCCGCTGCGCCCGGTCTGCTCCTGCTGTTCGCGTTCGGCGGTGGATTGCTGATGGGGCTGGTCGGCCTTGTCGGCGGGCTGTGGGCCGACAAGTGGGACCATATCAGCGCCGTGCACAGCTTCGTCGTCGTTCCGGTCGTGTATATGTCCGGCGTGTTTTTCTCGCTCGACCGGCTGCCGCCGGAAATCCGTACGGTGGCCCAACTCAACCCGGTCTATTACGTCATCGACGGTGTGCGCTACGGCATCAGCGGTAGTGCAGAGGCCGATCCGCAGACCGGCCTTGTCGTCATGGCCGCGGCAGTTTCCGCCCTGTGGGTTCTGTGCTGGCGCCTTGTTGGGAGTGGTTACAAGTTGAAGCCGTGAACTGGTCAGTTGGCTCGAAGACGAAAGACGTGATCCGTTAGTGAAATGCGTCGCAAAACAAAAACAGTATCGTTAACAAGTTAATAAGGAATTTCCTATCAAATATCGTGGTTGTCGAGTCAATTTATCGTGGAGGAAGCAATGGTCGAATCCAATGCTGTCCGTGACACGGTTTTGATTTGGGCGAGAAGGTTTGCATTCTATTTCCTCAGCGTCACCGGTGCTACGGGTGCCCTGATCCTGCTGTTTGGCAGCCTGCTACTCGCCAGCGGCGTTCTGGAATGGTAGAAGCCGCGCGCAGATCGGTCACAAGACGCTGATCTGAAAAGTAAAAATCCACAATCGACTGACAGGGAAGATCGAGCCGCCATCGAGAGCGGGGCTGGTGGTGTGAGCGACGTCCCCGCAGCAGACTTGCCACCGACGCGATCCGGGCTGACGCGGCCGGCGGATACCGACCACCAACTTCGCCAATTCGCGATGCGGCGGTCCCTGGCGACGCTGTGATCTTGCTCAAGACAGGAAACGGAATCGGCTTTGCATTTCCTCCCGTCGAGGTTATCTGAACAATCTGGAATTTGTCTGCAATTTGTTGCATAATTGCATCAAATCCTGGGGAGGAGGTCATGGCGAATTACAACGACGGGCGAATGCCCGCGGCCCCTTGGCGGCATCGGTTCGCGCTATGTTTCTTCGGCGTCGTATCGACCACGTTTGCATTGTTCGTGCTGTTTGCGGCGGCGTTGATCATCAGCGGCGTGTTCGAGTGGTAGGCGGCGCCCGGGCCGCGGGGTGGAGCGGCCGGGCAAGGGCGTTGTCCACATAACAGTCCTGTCCACATCGCGGGTTCAGGGTCACGGCCGTCCCGCGCTGCGATGATCTGCGCTGGCGACGCGCGCGGCCGCAGGCGCTAGGATCGGGCGGTATCGTGACCATCCGGGAGACTCGCCATGCCGCAGCCCGATCATATCGTCCGCCTGCCGCTGCCCGACCAGGAGGCGTTGGACGACGACATCAAGGCCTACTTCGCAAAGTGCCGGGAAAAGCTGGGACTTGTGCCCTACGTGTTACGCGCTTACACGGGCAATCAGGAAAAGCTGCGGACGTTCTCCGCCTTCTACAACGAGCTCATGCTGGCAGAGTCGGGCCTGTCCAAGCTGGAGCGCGAGATGATCGCGGTCGTCGTCTCGTCGGCCAACCGCTGCTACTACTGCCTCGTCGCCCACGGGCAAGCTGTGCGCCAGTTGTCCGGCGACCCGCAGTTCGGCGAGATGATGGTGATGAACTACCGCGTCGCGGAGCTGAGCAGCCGCCAGCGCGCAATGCTCGACTACGCCTGGAAGCTGACCACCGACCCGCACGGGATCGCTGAGGCTGATCGGCAGGCGCTGCGCGACGCCGGCTTTGCCGACGCCGACATCTTCGACATCACCGACACCGCCGCCTTCTTCAACTACACCAACCGCATGGCGCACGGTCTCGACATGATGCCCAACCCGGACTACCACGCCATGGACCGCTAGGCGGCGATCGGCGACTCCGCCGGCCTTGGGCCGCAGCGAGCAACACACCGGGGGGGCAGACTCAAAACGGGCACGCACGCGAACCTGAATGCCAACAGGTGGGCTGAGACCGGCAAATCAGGCCGCGTTGGAGTATTTCGCCAGTACTTCGTTGATCTGCACGATCGTAAACGGCTTCGATATATAATCATCCATGCCGGCCTCGAGGCATTCTTCGCGGACGCCGTTCATGGCATGGGCCGTGAGCGCGATGATGTGGATGTGCGGCTGTCCCGGGAGAATCTCCCGAATTCTTCGCGTAGCTTCGAGGCCGTCCATGATTGGCATGCGCACATCCATGAGGATCAGGTCGTATCGGCCCCGCATTGCCGCCCGCACGGCCTCCCGCCCGTTGGGCGCAATATCTACGTCGTGTCCGTTCTGCTCGAGAATGTCGCGAATAATGACCTGGTTGACAGGATTGTCCTCCGCGACCAAGACAGTCAGCGAGCGCGATTTCCCCTCGGCCTGGCAATCCCGCCGGACATCGCCGCCCGAACCCATATCCGAGGAATTCCAGGAGCGCTGCGACTCGGATGCAGCGGCCTGACATGTAATCGTAAACCAGAACCGAGATCCCCGGTTCGGTTCACTGACGACTCCGATCTCGCCGCCAAGCAGGTGGCTGAGCCGTTTGCAGATCGCCAACCCGAGGCCCGAACCGCCATACTGGCGGGTCAGCGAGGTATCCCCCTGCTCAAATCGCTCGAACAGGCGTGCCTGGTCTTCCGGGTCGATCCCGACGCCGGTGTCTTTCACCTCGAAGCGCAGACTCACGCTCCCGTCCTCGGTCGGCGGCACGGTGTCGTCGTGGCGCGCGGTAACCGCGATGTAGCCGTCTTCGGTAAAACGGACCGCGTTGCTGACAAGATTGTTCAGGATTTCCCGGATGCGGTCGGCATCGCTGATGATCTCCGGCGGCACGTCATGGGCAATCTTTGTGAAATACTCGAGCTCTTTCTCTCGAACCCGCGGCTCCCACAGGAATTCGACGCTGTCGAGCAGATCGCGAACCTCGAACCGTGTCTGCTTGAGTACAACGGCCCCCGACTCGATCTTCGAGAGATCGAGGATATTGTCGACGATTTCGAGCAGTCCCTCGCACGATTGCTGAATGGTCGCGGCGTACTGGCTGTGTTTCTTTCTCGAGGCGGCGTGCTGCAGCAACCCCACCGTTCCCAGAATGCCGTGAAGCGGTGTGCGGATCTCGTGACTCATGACGGCTAGAAAGTCTGATTTCGCTCGATTGGCCGCTTCAGCCTCTTCCTTGGCCCGGCGTAGCTTCTCCTCCGCCAGTTTTCGCGCACTTATGTCATGCACGATCCCGACGAAGAACTGTTGGTCCTTGTACCAGGCCTTGCCCACTGACAATCCGATCGCAAACAGCGAACCGTCCTTGCGCTGGCCGGTGACCTCGCGTCCGATACCGATGATGCGCGCATCACCCGTCCTGCGATACGCCTCGATGTAGCCGTCATGCTCCTCACGATACGGAAGCGGCATCAGGATCTTGACGTTCTGGCCGACCACTTCGTCCGCCGAATAGCCGAAGAGTCTCTCGCAGGCGGCATTATAAAGACGCACCACACCTTGGTCGTCGATAACCATGATGCCGTCCACCGCGGTATTGATCACCGCACGTAGAAGCGTCTTACTCATATGCTGGTTTCGTTCAATAAAGGGCATTTGCGAGCGTCGACCATTATTCCGGAGGCAAGGCCCGTCTGCCGTCAAAGATAAGGAGGAACACCCTTAAGAAACGGTTAAAATCAGATCAATTGCATCGGTTATGAATTGTTTTTTCCTGATTTTCGAGTGCCGTTGCGACCCCCTTCATTGCGCGGCTTTTCCGCGAGCAGGCAATTGACACGGCGCGGCGGCGCGATTGTCGACGCTGTCACGTTCGTGTCCCTGCCCCCGTTGACACCCTGGCGCCAAACGCAGATACTCCGCGGCTTCCGTTGACATTGCCGAGCCGAGTGCCCCGGGAGGGGAAGACCGTGATTCAACCTGTGATGCCGACCTACGGCCGTTACGACGTCGCCTTCGAGCGCGGCGAGGGCGTCCATCTGTTCGCTGCGGACGGTCGGCGCTTCCTCGACTTCGCGGCGGGTATCGCGGTGAACAGCCTGGGCCACGCCCATCCACACCTGGTAAAGGCGCTGCAGGAGCAGGCGGCGAAACTCTGGCACACCTCGAACCTCTACCGGTCGCCGAGCCAGGAACGCCTCGCCGAGCGCCTCGTCGCGGCCTCGTTCGCCGACACCGTGTTCTTCTGCAATTCCGGCGTCGAGGCGATCGAGGGCGGAATCAAGCTGAGCCGGCGGTACCATTCGGCCGGCGGCGATGCGTCGCGCTGGCGCATCATCACCTTCGACGGTGCGTTCCACGGGCGCACCCTGGCGGCGCTGGCCGCCGCCAACAACCCGAAATACCTCGACGGCTTCGGCCCAAGGGTCGACGGCTTCGACAACGTGCCCTTCAACAACCTCAACGAGGTGCGCGCGGCGATCACCGACGAGACCGCGGCGATCCTCGTCGAGCCGGTGCAGGGCGAGGGCGGCATTCGCAAGGCGGAGCTGCAGTTCCTGAAGGACCTGCGCACCGTTTGCGACGAATATGGCCTGCTGCTGTTCCTCGACGAGGTTCAGTGCGGCATGGGCCGGACCGGCAAGCTGTTTGCCCATGAATGGGCGGAGATCACACCCGACGTGGTGGCGGTCGCCAAGGGGATCGGCTCGGGCTTCCCGATGGGCGCGATCCTGGCCCGCGCGGAGGCCGCTCGCGGTATGGTTCCGGGCGTCCACGGAACCACGTTCGGGGGCAATCAGCTGGCCATGGCCGTCGGCAATGCGGTGATGGACGTGATGTTGTCCGACGGCTTTATGGAGCGGGTGCGCGAAATGGGCGAATCGCTGTACGGCCGCCTCTCGGCGATCGTCAGGATGTTCCCCGAGGTGTTGCGCTCGGTGCGCGGGGCCGGGCTGATGCTGGGGCTGGAGTGCGTGGTGCCGGCGGCCGATATGGTCAGCAGGCTGCGCGACGCCGGGCTGCTGACCGTATCGGCGGCCGAGAACGTCGTCCGCATCCTGCCGCCGCTGATCATCGAGCAGTCCCATATCGACGAGGCCGCCGCCATCATCGAAAGGGTCGCCGCGGCGTGGGCCGGGGGCCATGGCTAGCGCGCCCCCGCGGCATTTCCTCGATCTCGATCGGGTCGAGGCCGGTGAACTGCGCCGGATCCTCGAACTCGGACGCGCGTTCAAGGACGGTACCGCCGCCGACCCGCAGCCGCTGGCCGGCCGGACCCTGGCGATGATCTTCGAGAAGCCGTCGACCCGCACGCGCGTCAGCTTCGAGGTCGGGATGCGCCAGCTCGGCGGCGAAGCGGTCGTGTTGAGCCCCGAGGAGATGCAGCTCGGCCGCGGCGAGACCGTGGCCGATACGGCGCGGGTGCTGTCGCGCTACGTCGATGCCATCATGATCCGCACCGACGCGCCGGAAAAGCTCTTGGAGCTGGCCGAAAACGCCACCGTGCCGGTGATCAACGGCCTGACCGACCGCTCGCATCCCTGCCAGCTGATGGCCGACGTGATGACCTTTGAGGAGCACAAGGGGCCGATTGTAGGCGCGCGCGTCGCCTGGTGCGGCGACGGCAACAACGTGGCGACGAGTTGGATCCACGCCGCCGCGCAGTTCGACTTCGAGCTCCGGCTCGCCTGCCCGGCCGAGTTGGCGCCGTTGCCGGATGCCATGGCCTGGGCCCGCGCGCGCGGCACCAAGGTCAGCGAGACTCGGGACCCGGCGGAAGCGGTCGCCGGTGCCGACTGCGTGGTCACCGACACCTGGGTCTCGATGGGCGACAGGGACGCCGCAAGCCGCCACAACATGCTGAAGCCCTATCAAGTGACCGAGCAGCTGATGGCGGTGGCCGCCGCGGACGCGATCTTCATGCACTGCCTGCCAGCGCACCGCGAGGAGGAGGTGACCGCCGCCGTCATCGACGGTCCGCAATCCGTGGTCTGGGACGAGGCGGAGAACCGCCTGCATGCACAAAAAGCAATTCTCGCCTGGTGTCTGGGGTGATGGAACATCCGGGTGGCAGGCCGGCTGACGACATCGTGCAGCCGTTCCAGATTGAGGCGCCTGGGCTGCGTGGCCGGCTCGTGCGTCTTGGACCGACCGTCGACACCATCCTCAAGCGGCACGACTACCCGCCGCCGGTGGCGGCGCTGCTGGCCGAGACCCTGGCGCTTGCCGCCGCCCTGTCGGCGGCGCTCAAGTATGACGGCATCTTCACCCTGCAGATGAAGGGCGACGGGCCGGTCCGCATGGTCGTCGCCGACGTCGCCAGCGACGGCGCATTGCGCGGCTACGCCGAGGTCCGTGGCGAGCTGCCCCCGGAGGCGGACATCCTCGCCGCACCGGTGCCGCGCCTTCTCGGCACGGGCCACCTCGCCTTCACCGTCGACCAGGGCGACCATTCCGAGCGTTATCAGGGTATCGTCGAGCTCTCCGGGACGTCGCTCGCCGAGTGCGTGCACCATTATTTCCGCCAATCGGAGCAGTTCGGCGCGGCCATGCGGCTGGCCGCCGGGCGCAATGCCGCCGGGCTGTGGCGGGCCGGCGCGATGATGCTGCAGCGCCTGCCCGACCACGAGCCGATCGTCGTCCGGGAGGAGCGCGACGAGGCCTGGCGCCGCAGCGTCATCCTGATGGACAGCGTGACCGGCGAGGAGTTGCTCGACCGCGCCCTCGCGCCGGCAGACCTCCTGTTCCGGCTGTTCCACGAGGACGGCGTGCGGGTCTTCCGGCAGCAGCCGTTGGCGTTCGGATGCCGCTGCTCGCGCGCCCGCGCGGCGCGCATCCTGGGCTCGCTGCCGCGCGCCGAGATCGAGTCGCTGTTCGTCGACGGACGGATCACGGTCACCTGCCAGTTCTGCAAGACGACCGAAGCCTTCGATCCCGACGAGATTGCCGCCCTGTACGAGTCTTGATGGCGGACCGCCCGCACCTGTATCCTCTGGCGCACGACTCGTCACCCATTGAGGACAAAGGGACATCCCCGTGACACGCACTGGAACGTATCTCGCCCTCGCCCTCCTGCCCCTGTGGCTGGCCGCCTGCACTGTGCCGCCGGTCGAGACCAGGACGTGGCCCGACATCACTTTCACGCACCTGCCGCCCCTCGAATTCGACGTCGCCGAAATCGTCATCCGCACCCCCTACCGCGAGCCGATCGAGGCGCCGCACGTCGGCGAGCAGTTCCCGGTCTCGCCGAGCCGGGCAGCCCGGAACTGGGCCGAGGACCGGTTGCGTGCCGTCGGCCGCCGCGGCACGGTGACCGTCACGATCCAGGAGTCCAGCGCCGTCGAGGAGGTGCTGGAGCAGAAGGGTGGCCTGACCGGGCTGTTGACCGTACAGCAGAGCGAGCGCTACGTCGTCGTCATCGCCATGGAGGTTTCGGCACTCGACCCGGTCGGGCCGCGGTCGGCCAGGGCCGCCGCACGCACCCGCAAGAGCACCACGGTGCGCGAGGACGTCACGCTCGATGAGCGCGAACAGATCTGGTACAACCTGACCAAGGACACGATGGCGGACTTCAACGCCGCCATGGAACGTCAGATCCGGGCCACGTTGGGCAGTTTCCTGAAGCCCTGACCGCGAGCCGGCGGGCGGCCGATGACCGGGGTTCCGACGGCGCCGCTGCCGGAGGGGATCGTCATCCTCGACGGCGGCATGGGCCAGGAGATCATCCGCCGCGGCGTGCCACAGCGCGACGGGCTGTGGTCGGCCAGCGCTCTGCTCGAGGCACCGCGGGTGGTGCAGGCGATCCATGAGGACTATATCCGCGCCGGCGCCCGCGTCATCACCACCAACACCTACATCACCGCACGGCCGCGGCTGGCGATGGCCGGGATCGCCGAGCGGTTCGAAGAGCTCAACCGCCTGGCCGGGGCGCTGGCCCGGCAGGCGCGCGAGGCCTGCGACGAGTCGGTGCTGATCGCGGGCTCGCTGCCGCCGCTGTACGCCAGCTACCGACCCGACCTCGTGCGTCCCCTCGAGGAGAGCGTGCCGTACTACCGCGAGATGGCGTCGGTGCTGGCGCCCTATGTCGACCTGTTCCTGTGCGAAACCATGGCGAGCGGCGTCGAGGCGCTGGCCGCGGTGAGCGGCGCGGCATCCGCGGGCAAGCCGGTGTGGGTCGCATGGACGCTGTCCGACGGCGGCGCCGACACCCTGCGCAGCGGCGAGACGGTTGTCGAGGCCGCGGCCCTGCTTGTGGACCAGCCGGTCAGCGCCTTCCTGGCCAATTGCTGCGCGCCGGAGAGCATCACCGCGGCGATGCCGCGGCTCGTCGCCCTCGGTCGCGGCCCGGCCGGCGGCTACGCCAACGGCTTCGTCGCCATCCCGCCGCACGCCGACGTGCGGCACCGGCTGCCCGACGCCCGCGACGACCTCGACCCCGCGGCCTATCTCGGCCACGCTGCCAGCTGGGTCGAGGCCGGGGCCCGCATCATCGGCGGCTGCTGCGAGACCGGCCCGGCCCATATCGCCCGCCTCGCCGCGGCGTTCGCCGACCGTGGCTGAGCCGGCCGCGAAAACGGGCCCCTCCGGACGCGGCCGGCGCGCGCCGAAGAAGGCAACCGCGAGGCACCTCGAGAACGTCGCCCTGTGGTACCTGCAGCGCTTCGCCGCCAGCGCCGAGTCCTTGCGCCGCGTGCTGCTGCGCCGGGTCGAGCGATCGGCCCGCGCCCACGGCACCGACCCCGGGGAGGGCGCCGCGCTGGTCGAGGACATCGTCGCCCGCTTCCGCGCCTCCGGCCTCATCGACGACCGCGTCTATGCCGAGGGCCGCGCGCGCAGCCTGCACCGCCGCGGCGTCTCCACGCGGGGCATCGCCGCGCGCCTCCGGGCCAAGGGGGTCGACGCCGCGGACATCGACGCGGCGCTGGCCGCGCTCGGTGACGGGGCGCTCGAGCCGGACCTCGCCGCCGCCATTGCCTATGCAAGGCGCCGCCGCATCGGCCCGTACCGGCCACCGGCCGACCGCGAGGCGATGCGCGCGCGCGACCTCGCGGCCCTCGCCCGCCAGGGGTTCGGCTACGAGGTCGCCCGCCGCGTCGTCGAAGCCGGCGACGTCGATGAGCTCGAGGCGGAGCTGGCGGAGGCCGACGGCTGACCGCAGGCGCCACAGGAAACCGCACAAACTGAACCCCCTGACCGATCGTCCACCGGGCGCCGTCGAACCCACCGGGAATGATACGGATTGCACGGATAATCTCCAAATGCCGGCCTGGCCGGACCGCTCCCGACGGACCCCCGGACCCCCGGCTGCGAGGAACAACCCCATGCAAAGGCGTTTTCTGCGGGTTTCAGCGCCGCGATTCCGGCCCACTCCACGCCGGCCGGCGGGATGGCCCCGGGACCAACGGATTTCACATCCGTTGCCCGTGGCGCCGGCCGGCCCCCCGGCCCCGTCCCACCGCAAGAATCGGAATGCGCGGCGTCGCGGCGTCTGTTATGCCCGGTGGCGCACTCAGGCGGAACAGGGGAGCGCGCGACATGGCCGAGGGCGGCATCCGGCTGCAGATGGGGGCGGCGGACTGGGCGTTGCTGGCCGCGCTGTCGCTGCTGTGGGGCGGCTCGTTCTTCTTCGTCGAGGTGGCGCTCGCCGGCCTGCCGCCGTTCACGCTGGTGTGGCTGCGCGTCGCCCTCGCCGCCGCCGCGCTGCACCTTTTCCTCCGCGTCACGGGGTCCGGCCTGCCGGCGGGCTGGCGGGTCTGGGCGGCGTTTTTCGGCATGGGCCTCGTCAACAACGCGATCCCGTTCAGCCTCATCGTCTGGGGCCAGACGCAGATCGCCAGCGGCCTTGCCGCCATCCTCAACGCCACGACTCCCCTGTTCACCGTGCTGGTCGCCCACGCGGCGACGGGCGACGAGCGCATCACCGGCGGGCGCGTGGCCGGCGTCGTCGTCGGCTTCGCCGGCGTCGCCGTGATGCTGGGGCCGGAGGCGGGCGTCGGGCTCGGCGACGACCTCCTGGCCCAGCTCGCCTGCCTCGCCGCGGCGCTGTCCTACGCCGTCGCCGGCGTGTTCGGGCGGCGTTTCGGGCGTATGGGCGTCGGGCCGGCGCAGACCGCTTCCGGCCAGGTCACCGCCTCGTCGCTGCTGCTCTTGCCGGTTGTCCTGATGGTCGACCGGCCGTGGGCGCTAGCGCTGCCGGGGGCGGACATCTGGGCCGCCGTCTTCGGCCTGGCGCTGGCCTCGACGGCGCTCGCCTACATCATCTACTTCCGGATTCTCGCGACCGCGGGCGCGACCAACCTTTTGCTGGTGACCCTCCTGATCCCGGTCACCGCGATCCTCCTGGGCGTCTTCGTCCTCGGCGAGCGACTCGAGGTCGTTCACCTCGCCGGCATGGCGCTGATCACCCTCGGTCTCGTCGCCCTCGACGGCCGCCCGGCCCGCGCGGCGCGGGCGCTTTTTCCTCCGCGATCCGGCCGCCCGTGAATGCGTCGCCGGCGCACGGTCCCGCCCGGCCAACAATCGATACGGCCTGCGCCGCCAGGGCCGTCGCAGCGCGCCTCCGGTGCGCGTCAATCGGAAACGGCCAGGACGTGTTTGTGCGGATGTCGCCGGTCGCCGCGCTGGTTGCGTTTGCGCACGTAGTTGATCACGCCGTCGGGATTCTCGTGCTTGACCTTCAGAGCCGCGATGAGGGCATCCTCCGCCGTGACGGTGACGGTCTGCGATTTGCCGCCGACCTTCAGACCAACTGTGAATTCAGTCGTCATGAACGTGCCCCGCTGGGTCTTTCCATGGATGAGGAAGTATAGCGCGGGCCGGCCGGTTTGTCCGGCGCATCGTCCGTTCACATGGAATCGGTACAAACCATCCGCACGACCTGATGCCGGAAACCGTTGTACGAAACACCAGGTTGTCATTGCGAGGAGGCCGAAGGCCGCACCGCAATCCAGGATGTCGCTGAAGCATGCGAATTTCCGGATCGCCACGGCTCCTTCGCAGCCTCGCGATGACGAGATCTGCTCCGTGTAAAAGTCTCCATGCTGAGGAGTCGCGCCGCGCCGAACAGCCGCCATGAGGTGGCGTGCGCAAGCCGCGAGAATGCGGGGCGTCTCGAAGTATGGGGTCGCGCCGATCACGCCGCGTCCAGCGCTCCGGATGTCGCGCTAGCGCCTGATCTGGCTGAGGATCGACCGGTCGGTGATCTTGTCGTCGGCGGCCAGCAGGTACGCTTTGGACAGGATCACCGCAAGCGCGTGGTCGCCCTCGAAGGGCAGGCGGACGCGCTCACGCCTGGCTTTCTGGCGGCCCGGCACGATGCAGAGATACTGGTTGTTCGGCTCCATCAGGATGTTGGCGGAGCCGAGATGGATGCGGTAGGTCCGCAATTTGCCGCGTACCACGAGGTACCGATCCTGCACCGTGCAGACGTCGGCGATCCGCAGCCGCGGCAGCAGCTCCATTAAAACGGCGCGGCGGGTTTCCGCCGTCTCCGTCAGCTCGGCGGAACTGTAATCCTGCCAGTAGTCCAGGAAGGCCCCTTCGGGACCGCGGTCTTGCCATTCCGGGTCGTTGCCGATGCTGCACACGCCGACGAACAGGTCGACGTCGCGCATCAGCTCGGAAAATACGAGAGGCGGCACGTCGGCGAGGTCGAGCCTGTTCCAGGCGCCGTCGTGGAAGGCGACGCGGTCGGTGGTGACGTAATTGTAGATCCCCGATCCAGTCTGGTTTTCCGGATCGATCGGGTCGACGTGGACCTCGACCGCGAAGCCGCGCTCTTCCAGCCGCCGTTCCGGCACGTTGTGCGAGTCCCAGTCCCCCTGCAGCGTATAGCGCCAGCCGCGCTCCCGGCACAGGGCGCTGAACTGGTGCTGGCGAAGGATATGGGCGGCGAAGCGGTTGGAGTAGGTCCGCGTCTCCCGCTCGGCATCGGTCAACACATAGATCTCTCGGTGTGCCTGCTTGAACGGTTGGGTGATCTCGAGCGCCGCCAGCCGCCGGCGCCAGGCCAGCACCGCGTCGGCCGCGACGGCGATCGGATGCCACAGCGCGACGGTCGCCGCCGGCGGCGGCGCGAAGACCGCACCGTCGACGTCGACGAACCCCTCGCCCGCCGGGAGCGCGGCGATGCCGTCGAAGGTCCAGATCAGCCTCCGGCACATGTTCGCGAGCAGCGGATGTTCGAGGTAGCGTTCGCGCCACTGCGACAGCGGCACGATCCGGTCCCGCAGGTAGAGGCTCTCCAGCCGGTAGCGCTGGCCCGACAGCAGGCTCTTGATCTCATTGACCTTCGCACGCAATTCCTTGAGCTCGTCGCCGTGGTGTTTCTTCACCGCGGCCGGCGCCGATTTGCGCGGCTTGCCGTCGCCGCCGGTCCAGGACAGTGCCACCGTGTCCGAGCCCGCGATGCGGACCTCCGCGGTCGCCTCGCCCAGCGTCTGGGTCAGCGACCCATCGGGCCCAAGTCCGAAATCGGGCAGGGCGATCTCCTCGAGGTCGGCGACCGACAGCCCGGCCCGCTCCGCCGCGGCCGTCAGCGCCTTTTCCAGCTGCTGGCGTGCCTGCACGTATCGCATGCGGCCGCGCAGCCGGACCAGCTCCGCCACGCCGCGCTCGCCCATCTGCCCGAGCGCGTGGAGGCAGGCGTTGCCCAGCTTCATCGACCGCGCGCCAACGCCCGGAATCTTCTTGTAACAGAGCTCGCAGAAGCGTCCCAGCGCGGCCGCGAGGCGGTCGTGCGGCGCCACGGTCGCCATGAAGATGAGGGCACGGATGCGGTTCGCCTCGGGCTCCTCGACGTCCCCGTCCAGTTCGAGTGTGTTGAGCCAGTCCTCGATACGCACCGCGAAGGCCTCCGCGCCGACGGCCGCGACCAGCGGTTCCGCCTCCCTCAGCCATTTGGCCGGAGGCCTGTTCTTCGCGCCCAGCGCGACGGCATGTCGGGTCAGCGCCGTCCAGTGCTCATGAGCAGCGGCGTCCAGCTCCGCCAGCCAAGGGTCGACCTGCTTCGAAACTGATCCGACGTCGGACGCGTCCTGCGACGACTTGCAACCAAGCACCGTTGCGATCCGTTCCGCGATTCGCGCGAGATCGGCATAGGGCGATTTTCTCGCGACCCGCTGCAGGGCCTTCAGGTCCCGGACCAGACCGGGATCGAGAAAATTGTTTTCGGCGAACCGTTCGGTCGCGCGCAGCAAACTCGCCAGCGGCAGCATAAACAAATAGCCTGTCCGCTTCGCCGCCCGCAGCATGAGCCGCAGATCGTCCGATTCAAGCGGCAGGCTGGCGCGCAGCAGCCGCGACACCAGATCCCGCAGAACCTGCGACCGCCGGCCCCGCTCGGCCCCCCACACGGAACCACCGCGGTTGGTCTTGCAGAGCGCGAGGAAGGCGACGGTCGCGATGCGGGCGCGCCGTTCCGGCGCGGCATCGAGAATCCGGCGTCCCGACTCGAAAGACTGGACCCTCGTGTCCTCCGCGTTCAAGCCATTCCGCGCGCTGGCTTCGCGAACATAGGCATCGACGAGCCGCACGGCGTCCTGGTCCGGCACCGCTGTCGTGCCCACATCGAGGACGAAGCCCGAAATCCAGCGCGCCACCGAGGCGAGCATCGGACGCTACCCCCCGACGAGGGGCACCAGCTTCAAGAACGTCGCCTCGCTCGTTGGCGTGACGGTCAGCAACTCGTCCGGGTCCTCGATCTGGCGGTCGTCGAACAGTAGCACGAAGCCGTTGCTGCGGAAGGCCTCCAGCGCCGCCTCGACCTGGTTGTCTGGGTTCAGCTTGCGGCGTTTTTTGAGTCGAAAGCCGTTGAGCAGGCGTTCGGAGTCCGTCGGCTGGACCAGCCCCTGGAAGACGTTATCGACGCGGTCGTTGAATGTCGCGACCTCGGTCTCGACACGGCGCCGGATCAACTCTGCCGCTGTGATGCGCTCGCTGGCCAGCATCAGCTCGGCTGCCTCGCGCTTGCCCTGGCCCGGCATCTCGTCCCAGATCTTGAGAACGGCTTCCATGATCCCCTCCTCGGCAACGCCACGGTATGCAACCATGGCGACATGCAGAATGCCTGCACTTCCCCGGAAAGGCTAGCGGGAAGCCGTTAAGGCGGGTTTAATCCGCCGGGCCGTCCGACGCCTCGCGGCGGCTCACCCGGTTCGAGGCGGCGGCGCCGCCGGGCAGCACCACGAATCTGCGGCGCTCGACCATCTTGCCGGGGGTCACGGCGTAGACCTGCTTGGTCGCCTCGACCAGCAGCACGCCGGCGAAGGTGTGGAACAGCTTGCTGCCGATGCGCTCGATCGCCGCCGCCGAGCGCAGGAACAGGCGGCGGCGCAACGGCGGGATGTAGAGCGCCCGCACGGTATCGCCGGGCGTGAACATGCAGTCGCGCAGCAGACGCCGGATCTGGCCGTTGGTGTAGGGATAGCCGTGGCCGAACGGGGTGCGCTCGCTGCGGGCCCAGATCCCGGTGCGGTTCGGGACCACCAGCAGCATCTTGCCGTTGCCGCGCAGTACGCGCCACGCCTCGCGCATCATCTCGCGCAGCTCCTCGCTCGACTCGACCGCGTGCACCAGCAGGAGCCGGTCGATCGAGAGGTCGGCGAAGGGCAGCGCCGCCTCATCCGCCAGCGCCACCTGGCCGGGCCCGCCCGGCGGCCACGGGATCACCCCCTGCTGCGCCGGCGCGATCGCCATGACGCATTCGGCCTCGGATTCGAACTGCCACAGATAGGGCGTCGCATGGCCGAGCCCCAGCACCGTGAGGCCGCGCACATCGGGCCAGACCGAGCGGATGCGCCTGCGGATCATCCGCCGCGCGACCTGGCCGAGTGGCGAACGGTAGAACTCGTCGAGGTCGATGACATCGTTCCACATGGCGCGGAGTGTAGCAGAAAGCCGGGGCGGATGCGAACGATCCGCGAACGGCCGCAGCTCGGCCTGACCCTGCATGTACCGACCGGGCGGTGCGGGAAGTGATGTCGACGTGTGGAGGCAAACCGGCCGCGGTCGCAGGGTCGCGGCCGAGGCCAGGATTGGCCGCAACCAGACACGGGTCAGGCCAGCCTCGCAGCAGGCTGACAACACCGGTCACGGAGGCGACGCCCGGGCGCGGCCGGGTTGCAGCGGCGCCCGAGCGTCATTCCGCCGCGATCAGGCGAGATCGAAGCGATCCGCGTTCATAACCTTCGTCCATGCGGCGACGAAGTCAGTCACGAACTTCTCCTTGTTGTCATCCTGGGCATAGACTTCGGCATAGGCGCGAAGGATCGAGTTGGACCCGAAGACGAGATCCACACGCGTCGCCGTCCACTTGACCGCACCGGTCTTGCGATCGGTGATTTCATACAGGTTCTTGCCCGTCGGGCTTCCACGTGTAGGCCATGTCCGTCAGGTTGACGAAGAAGTCGTTCGTCAGCGCACCTTCGCGATCGGTGAACACGCCGTGCTTGGTGCCGCCGTGGTTGGTGCCGAGAACGCGCATGCCGCCGACGAGCACCGTCATCTCATGGGCGGTCAGGCCCATCAGCTGCGTGCGGTCGAGCATCAGTTCTTCCGCGCTGACGGCGTAGTCCTTCTTGAGCCAGTTGCGATACCCGTCGTGGATGGGTTCCAGCGGCTCGAAGGAGTCGGCGTCGGTCATCTCGTCCGTCGCATCGCCGCGGCCGGGCGAGAAGCGGACGGCGACATCGAAGCCCGCCGCCTTCGCGGCCTGTTCGACGCCGAGGTTGCCGGCCAGTACGATCACGTCCGCAACGCTCGCACCGGCCTCCACCGCGATCGGTTCGAGCACGGACAGAACCCTGGCCAGACGCTCGGGCTCGTTGCCTTCCCAGTCCTTCTGGGGTGCAAGACGGATGCGCGCGCCGTTGGCGCCGCCCCGCTTGTCCGATCCGCGGAAGGTGCGGGCGCTGTCCCACGCGGTCGCGACCATGTCGCCGATTGTCAGGCCGCTGGCGCCGATCTTGGCCTTCACGGCGGCGACATCGTAGTCGGTGCTGCCCGCGGGCACCGGATCCTGCCAGATCAGGTCTTCCTCCGGCACGTCGGGGCCGATGTAGCGCGCCTTCGGGCCCATGTCGCGGTGGGTCAGCTTGAACCACGCGCGGGCGAAGGCATCCCGGAACGCTTCCGGATCCTTCTGGAACCGCAGGCAGATCTCGCGGTAGACCGGATCCATCTTCATCGCCATGTCGGCGTCGGTCATGATCGGCTTGCAGCGGATCGAGGGATCCTCGACGTCGACCGGCATGTCTTCTTCCGCGATACCGATGGGTTGCCACTGCCAGGCGCCGGCGGGGCTCTTCTTCGACTCCCATTCGTATTTGAACAGGAGATCGAAATAGCCGTTGTCGAACTTGGTCGGGTGGGTCGTCCAGGCGCCTTCGAGACCGCTGGTCACGGTGTCGCGACCGATGCCGCGCTTGGTCTTGTTGATCCAGCCGAGACCCTGGTCCTCGACGCCGGCGGCTTCGGGGTCCGGGCCCAGCAGGCTCGCATCGCCGTTGCCGTGGGTTTTGCCGACGGTATGGCCGCCGGCGGTGAGCGCGACGGTCTCTTCATCGTTCATCGCCATGCGCGCAAAGGTCTCGCGGACTTCGGCCGCTGTCTTCAGCGGATCCGGCTGGCCGTTCACGCCTTCGGGGTTCACGTAGATCAGGCCCATCTGCACGGCCGCGAGCGGATTTTCCAGCGACTGCGGGTCATCGTCGCTCTCGTAGCGACCGCGGCCGAGCCATTCCTTTTCGGACCCCCAGTAGACGTCCTTTTCCGGATGCCAGATGTCTTCGCGACCGAAGCCGAACCCGAAGGTCTTCAGCCCCATGGACTCGTAGGCGATCGTGCCGGCATAGGCGATGAGATCGGCCCAGCTGAGCCTGTTGCCGTATTTCTTCTTGATCGGCCACAGCAGACGGCGCGCCTTGTCCAGGTTCACGTTGTCGGGCCAGGAATTCAGGGGCGCGAAACGCTGATTGCCGGTGCCGGCGCCGCCGCGGCCGTCGGCGATACGATAGGATCCCGCGGCGTGCCACGTCATGCGGATCATCAACCCGCCGTAGTGGCCCCAGTCCGCCGGCCACCAGTCCTGGCTGTCGGTCATCAGGGCGTGCAGATCCTTCTTGAGGGCCTCGACGTCGAGCTTCTTGACCTCTTCAGCATAGTTGAAGTCCCGACCCATCGGGTTTGTCTTCGAATCGTGCTGATGGAGAATGTCGAGGTTCAGGGCGTTCGGCCACCAGTCCATCACCGAAGTGCCGATGTTTGTCAGTCCGCCATGCATGACCGGGCATCTGCCCGCGTCAGTCCTGCCATTTCCGTCCATGTTGATCTCCTGATCGTGCTGTGTGAGTTGCGCTGTTCGGTGGACAAACATCGTCAGACATTCGAACGGCGATGCCGTTTCACGGTGACTGGTTCGTCGCTCGTATATTAGAATGATTCCAAATCACAAAAAATCAATAGGGCGAATCGTTTTTTCCGATCGCGTTAACGAATTCGTCGCAACGGTAAATTCAGGCTGCCGCCCGTTGTCGCCGCATGATTTCTCACGGCCCCGCAGGTTGAACGGCCCCGGGCTTGTCCCGCCGCTGTGGCGGCGCTACTCTCCGGCGCGGCGGGCCCGGCCCGCCGACGGCAACCAGGAGAGGAGCGACATGGCCGTGCTCGACATCCAGCAGATCCCGGTCTGGGACGACAACTACGTCTACCTCGCGCGCGATCCCGGGACCGGGTCGACCGCGGTGATCGACCCGGCGGACGCGGAGCCGGTGCTGGAGGCGGCGGCGGCCAAGGGCTGGACCATCACCCACATCCTCAACACCCACCACCATCACGACCATGTCGGCGGGAATCTGGAGATCAAGGCGGCGACGGGTTGCACCATCGTCGGCGCGCGCAACGACGCTGCGCGCATTCCGGGGATCGACGTGACGGTCGGCGAGGGCGACACCTACGACCTCGGATCGGCCCGCGCGCAGGTGTTCGAGGTGCCGGGCCACACCAGCGGCCACATCGCGTACTGGTTCGCGGAGTCAAACGCGCTGTTCTGCGGCGACACCATGTTCGCCCTCGGCTGTGGCCGGCTGTTCGAGGGCACCCCGGCGCAGATGTGGGACTCCCTCGCCAAGCTGCGCGCCCTGCCCGGCCCGGCCCGCGTCTACTGCGCCCACGAATACACCCAGGCCAACGCCCGCTTCGCTGTCACCGTCGACCCGGAGAACAAGGCCTTGGCGGCTCGTTCGGCCGAGATCGACCGGCTGCGCGCCGACGGCATCCCCACCGTGCCCTCGACCCTGGAAGAGGAGCGCGCGACCAACCCGTTCCTGCGCGCCGACGATGCCGGCGTCGCCGCGGCGGTCGGCCTCGCCGGGCGCGACCCGGTTGCGGTGTTCGCCGAGGTGCGCGCCCGCAAGGACCGGTTCTGAGCGGACGCGACCGCAGCCGTTCGCGTTTCAGGCACGACACAAAAAAACGAACAGGATAGGCACCGACCCATGAAACTCCGCTCTGCCGCGACCTCGCCCTATGTGCGCAAGGTCATGGTCCTCCTGCACGAGACCGGCCAGGCCGGCGACGTCGAGCTGATCCCGACCAATGTCTGGGACCCGGCCACCGACATCGGCGCCGACAACCCGCTGGGCAAGGTGCCGGCGCTGATCCTCGACGACGGCACGGTGCTGTTCGACTCGCCGGTGATCTGCGAGTATCTCGATGCGCAGCACGACGGCGTGACGCTGTTCCCCGAACCGGGGCCGGAGCGCTGGGCGGCGCTCCGCCTGCAGGCGCTGGCCGACGGCGGCCTCGACGCCCTGTTGCTGCGCCGCATGGAGGGGCTGCGCGAGAAGGCGCAGCAGTCCGAGGCCTGGATCGCGCGCCAGGTCGCCGCCGCGGACCGCACCTTCGACGTGCTGGAGCGGGACGCGGCGATGCTTGCCGGCACGCTGACGATCGGCACGATCACGGTAGGCTGTCTGCTCGGCTATCGCGATTTCCGGTTCGATGCGGACGGCTGGCGCACCGGACGGCCGAAGCTCGCCAAGTGGTACGAGGCATTTGCCACGCGTTCCTCGATGCAGGCAACGGTGCCCCGTGACCCGGCCTGAGCGGGCCGCGCGCAATCCCCGGGCACCAAGGACGCGGACCGCCGCTCAGGCGGCGGGCCCGGGCGCAATGTTTTGAAATTTAAAGATATTTGACGCAAATCGACGGCGAAATCCGGGTTAACGGGGCGTTTATGGCCCGCAGCTTGCTTGATTCCCACTTGTCGACCGGCAAGAAAAGGGAAGGAACGGCTGATGTCCCGGGTTTTCGCAGTTGCACTGTCCCTCGCTGTTTCGCTTTCTGCGAACGTGGCGCTGGCAGATTCGCATGAAGAGAAAATTAAGAAATTCCTGCCGGCGGTCGAATCCGCGCTCATGGACGAGGGGGTGGTCCGCACGCTGCGCAACTACAATGCGACGCGCCGCGACATGACCCAGTCCGACATCGACGGTTGGGAGCGAATCTGGCAGGCGGAGCTGGGCTCGAACAACCGGCCTCTGATCACCGGCGTCGTCCGCAACATCACGGCTCTGCGCATGTCCCGGGTGATGCGCGGGACCGGCGGCATCATCCTGAAGATCAACCTGCTGGACGCGCGCGGTGTCAGCGTCGCGCAGACCGAGGTGTTTCCCACCATCCGGCAGAATTCGACGGCGCAGCTGATCAACGTCGCCCTGACCGGGCCGAAGATCTTGACCGTGAGCGAACTCGACTTCGACGGTGAAGGCTACACGCGCCAGTTCGAGGTCCTCGTGCCAGTGATCGATCCCGAGACTGACGCGCTCATCGGCTCGGCGATCCTCGTCGTCGACGCGGATGCGCTGGACGAGGCCTATCCGGATCGTTCCTTCTGATCGGCGCCCCACAGACAGGCTGACGGCCAGCGCCTATCGGGCCGCAGTATTTTCCCATCGGCCGTTTCATCGCCGCAACAGCCCCGTGAACCCTCCCGCGCGCCGCCAATGATCGCGGCGCACGCGGCGGCCTGCGGAGTCGTCACGCCATGCTCCGCGCTAGTTCGATAACCCGCCGCGTCACGTGCCACAGATCGAGCGCCTCCAGCTCGCCCGGCGCGAACCAGCGCGCCTCGGCCGCATCGCCGCCGGCCCGCGGCGTGCCGCCGGAGGAGTCGGCCCGGAAATCGACCAGGGTGTAATGGTAGCGCACGCCGCCGTCGCCGTCGCGGGTCAGCGAATCGACGACGTCCACGAGCGGGCCGATCTCGGCCTCGATACCGGTCTCCTGGCGCAGTTCGCGAGCCGCGCAGTCGCGCACCGTCTCGCCCAGCTTCTGGCGCCCGCCGGGCAGGCTCCAGCTGCCCGCGCGCGGCGGCTTGCCGCGGCGGATCAGCAGCACCTCGTCGCCCCGGAAGCAGACAATGCCGACCCCGACGATCGGCGCCTCGGGATAGTCGCGTTTCATGCGTCGTCCGAGTGGTTCGAAGCCGCGACAATGTGGCATGGCCAATCGCGCGCCGCAATCACCACCCCGGCAACCGCACGGCAAACGGGGCAGCGGAGCGAGACGGATGCGTTGGATTTGAGGCAATACCGCGGCGTCGCGACGACCCGATATGCTATCTTTGGGTGTGTATGTTGGCGATTGCTATGCCGACGCTGAAGTCGACGGGCTTTCAGCGGCCTGTCTCGAGCGGCGGCGGGAAGGGAGAAGTTATGAGATTCTTCAGCAGCTTGATCGCATCGGCGATCCTGGTCCCGCTTTGCGCCGGGGGCGCACTCGCTGCAACCGCAGCATCCCGCGACGACACGCGCGTCGTGCCGCCGGGGCTCGCCGACCGCGACGGCAATCGGCTGTCCGACGCCCTCGAAGCACGGCTCGACGGCATGGGCGCGGACGATCCAGTCGACGTTATCGTAACGTTCGCGGCCCCGGGCCTTGGAGTCAGTTCGGCACAGCGCGCCGTCGGGCCGTTTTCCGTGCACGCCGGTTTCACCATCATCGACGGTTTCGCCGCCCGCATGACCGCTGGACAGGCGCGCGCGCTCGCCCGCCTGCCGCAGGTGCGCCGCGTCGAGGACGATGTCATGGTCCATGCGAGTGACATCAACGCCCTGCGCGACTTCAAGGTCGACCAGGTACACGCGCCGACTCTGGACGGCGGCCTCGGGATCGCCGGCGCAGGCGTCGGCATATGCATCATCGATACCGGAATCCACGGCATCCATGAGCAATTCAACGACGCCGGCACCAGCAAGATCGCTGGCTGGATCGACTTCGTGAACAGAAGAGCCGATCCCTACGACGACAACGGCCACGGCTCGCACGTCTCGAACATCGCGGCCGGCGACGGCACCGGCTTTCCCGCCGACGAGGCGGCGCTGTTCATCGGCGTGGCGCCGGCCGCCGACCTCTACGGAGCGAAGGTCCTGGACGCGGCCGGATCCGGGCGTGTCCGCAACGTTATCCGCGGAGTCGAATGGTGCGCCGCCCAGCCGACGGTCCACGTCATCAATCTCAGCCTCGGCAGCGACGCCAGTTCCGATGGCACCGACGCCCTCAGCGCCGCCATCGACAATGCCGTCGATATCCATGGCAAGACCGTGGTCGTGGCGGCCGGCAATGCCGGGGCGACCCCCGCGACCGTCGGCACGCCCGCGGCGGCGCGCCGTGCGATCACCGTCGGCGCGGTCGCCGACTGGTCCGCGTCCGTCGAGCGCCGCGACTGGTGGTCGGCCGGGCCCTACCTGACGCCGTTCTCCGGCCGCGGCCCCACGGCGGACGGACGGACCAAGCCGGACGTCGTCGGCCCGGGTCATACCATTGCCGCAGCCTATATCGACCCGTGGGGCGGACTGCTGTGCACGACCGACTGCTATACGGTGTTGAGCGGCACGTCCATGGCCAGCCCGTTCGTCGCGGGCGTGGTGGCGCTGATGGTCGAGGCCGGCGGCGGCACGATGTCGCCAGAGGATGTCCGTCAGATCATCTTCGAGACGGCGCATCCGAGAGGTCCGGTCGCCGGCAAGGACAACGACTGGGGGTTCGGCATGATCGATCCATGGAGCGCGGTCAATCGGGCCGGAGGCGCAAGCCTGACCTCCTATGCGCCGGCCGCCTTCCCGGCCTACCGACACGGTGCCGGCAGCGTGCCGGATGGCGGGTTGTTCTCGATCGACCTCGAAGTCCTGGATCCGACCCAGCCCTTCGCGGTCACCGTCACGATCGACGGCGCATTGGTCCGGTCGAGCCGGATCACCGCGTGGCTGCCGGATCTCGAGGCGCGGCTTCGCAAACTGGACGGCAGCGACGCCGCCTTCTGGCTGTTTCTCGACTCCAGCACCAGCCGATGCCCCGCGATCGGGGCCGAATGCGGCCGCTACGGCCGCCAGGAGACCCTGTTCCTGGCACCGCCGCTGGCACCGGCGTACCGCCTGCAGGTCTGGCCGGCGAACGACACGTTCAACCAGAACAGGGGCGGCAGCTTCGTGTTCGAGATTGCCAACGGCCGGATTGCCGACCGCACGGATCTGGTCCCCGCTGGCCTGACTGCCGACGCCGGTGCCGACGTGAACGTTCGCGACGACGATGGCGACGGATTCGCCGCCGTCGAGCTGGACGGCAGCGCCAGTGGCCCGTTCGGCACGATTGTCACGTATCTGTGGAGCTGGACAGACACGGCCGGTGGCCATGCGGTAACGGGAATGGCCCCGACCGTCAGCCTGCCGACAGGTACCCACAGCATCTGGCTGACCGTGACGGATACCGCGGGCGCCAGCGCATCCGACATGATCACGGCGACTGTTGCCGCGGGAGGCGGCAACGGCGGCGGCGGTCCGAAAGCGAAGGGCAAGGGCGCGGCCGGCGACCCCACCCTGGCCGCCGGGCCATAGCCGGCACCATTCGCAGCT
>JABAOH010118080.1_pt1 | contig 26365 bp, 29 predicted proteins | sample 7062181 | NCBI WGS metagenome assembly JABAOH01 (sample SAMN14538630, study PRJNA623070) | marine sediment metagenome | biome: marine biome [ENVO:00000428]; feature: marine pelagic biome [ENVO:01000023]; material: deep marine sediment [ENVO:00002113]; isolation source: pool of 5 deep marine... | reverse complement strand
TCATCAACGTGGAAGTGAATCGGGATGACCGGGTTCAGCGCGGCCAGGGGTTGGTGGTCATTGAAGCGATGAAGATGGAGAACGAGCTGAAGGCGTCGGTGGACGGCCGCGTGAGCGAGGTACGGATCAGCGCCGGACAGGCAGTGGATAAGGGGCAAACATTGCTGGTGATCGATCCCGATCTGGACGAGGCGACGTCCGGCGACGCGTCCGGCGCGGCAAGCTGACGAAGCTCTGCCATGGACGAGAGCACCATTGAGAACACCAGCGGGATAGAGATTCGTCCCACCTACACCCCGGTCGATCTGAAAGCCTCAGGAGCTCCCGATCCCGGAAGCCCGGGCCGGTTCCCGTTCACGCGCGGCGTCTACGAAACGATGTACCGGGGCCGCCTCTGGACCATGCGGCAGTACGCCGGGTTCGGTACCGCGGAGGACACGAATCGCCGCTTCCGCTTCCTGCTCGACTCCGGTCAGACGGGTCTCTCGGTTGCCTTCGATCTTCCGACGCAGATGGGAATGGACTCGGATCATCCCATGGCGGAGGGAGAAGTGGGGCGAGTGGGTGTGGCGATCGACACGGTGGACGACCTGGCGATCGTCTTCGACGGGATCGACCTCGAACGAGTCTCGACCTCGATGACCATCAACGCCACGGCGGCCATCCTGCTCGCGATGTATGTCGCGCTGGCCGACGAGCGGGGGGTGGATCGCGGGACGCTGGCCGGCACGGTGCAGAACGACATCCTCAAGGAGTTCATCGCCCGAGGCACTTACATCTTCCCGGTCGAACCGAGCCTCCGTCTGGTCACCGATGTTTTCGACTTCTGTGCCCGCGAGCTGCCGCGCTGGAATAGCATTTCGATCAGCGGTTACCACATGCGGGAGGCGGGCTGCACGGCCGCTCAAGAGGTCGCGTTCACACTCGCGAACGGAATCGAATATGTCGAGCGCGCGATTCAGCGGGGGCTCGAGGTCGACGAGTTCGCTCCGCGCCTGTCCTTCTTCTTCGCCGCGCACAACGACCTGTTCGAAGAAGTCGCCAAATTCCGCGCGGCCCGCCGCCTCTGGGCCCGTCTGATGCGCGAGCGATATCGTGCCGCGGATCCGGCCTGCCGACTGCGCTTCCACACGCAAACGGCGGGCTCGACTCTCACGGCGCAGCAGCCGCTGAACAACGTCGTGCGTGTGGCGATACAGGCGCTGGCGGCGGTTCTGGGCGGCACCCAGTCGCTGCACACCAACGCCTACGACGAGGCGCTGGCGCTGCCGACCGCCGGCTCCGCCAGGCTGGCCCTGCGCACCCAGCAGACGTTGGCCCACGAGGCGGGCGTCGCCAGCACCGCGGACCCGCTGGCGGGCAGCTACTACGTCGAGACGCTGACCGCGCAGCTCGAGGCGAGAGCACGCGAATACCTGGGAGAGATCAGCGACAGGGGCGGCGCGGCGAATGCCATCGCTTATGTCATCGACGAGATACAGCGTGCCGCCTACACCTATCAGCTTCAGATCGAGCGGGGCGACCGAGTCGTTGTGGGTGTCAACCAGTTCAGAGAAGACGAGGCCGAACCGCGGATCGAACAGCCCGCTTATCCAGAGCTCGAATCTCGCCAGCGCGAGCGCCTGGCCCGCGTGCGTCGAGACCGCAACACCGCCGACGTTCAGCAGGCGCTGCGGCGTCTGTCAGAGGCCGCGGCCGGCAGCGAGAACTTGATGCCGTGGATCGTCGAGGCGGTAAGGGTGCGCGCCACCCTGGGCGAGATCAGCGACACGCTGCGGGGGGTGTGGGGCGAGTTCCGGGCCGCGGGTTGAGGGTGAGCGTATCTGGGCGTGTGATGGGCTGAGTTCGGCCGGACCAGCAGCGGAGTGAGGGGAAGATGCCGACCTACGAGTATCGATGCGGGAACTGCGGAAACCACTTCGAGAAGTTTTCGCCGAAGATCTCCGATGAATCGAGCGTCGCCTGCCCGAACTGTGGCGCCGACGCCGAGCGGCTGATTTCCGGAGGCGCGGGTCTGCTGTTCCGAGGTTCGGGGTTCTACGCCACCGACTATCGCAGCCCTTCGTATAAGGAAGCGGAGAAGAAGGAGACCGGGGATGCCAAGGGCAAGGCGGCGGCCGATAAGCCCGGCGGCAAGAAGCCGGCCTCAGAGAAAGCCCCGAAAAAAGGCCCGAAGAAGGGTTCCGATTAGATGCGCCTCCCCGAGCTTGCCCGGGCCCTCGAACTCGCCGCCCGCGAGCTGGGTGCCGAAGGCGAAGTGCCGGTCACGCTCGAGCGGCCGCGGGAAGCGGCGCATGGAGATGTGGCCACCAATCTGGCGATGGCTCTGGCCGGGCAGCTGAAGCGGCCACCTCGGGATCTGGCGAGCGAACTGATCTCGGGACTCGACTTGCCTGCTCTACACCTGGAGCACGCCGAGATCGCCGGGCCCGGGTTCATCAATTTCCGTGTCAGCCGCGACTACTTGCGAGAGCAGCTGCGGGGAATTCTCAAACAGGATCGCGAGTATGGGCGCGGCGACTGGGGCTCGGGCCGTCGGGTCAACGTCGAGTTCGTCTCCGCCAACCCCACGGGGCCGCTGCACATCGGTCACGGCAGGGGGGCGGCGGTGGGCGATTCGATCGCGCGGCTGCTCGAGTTCACCGGGCATACCGTCTGCCGAGAGTTCTACGTCAACGACGCGGGTACGCAGATCGACAATCTGGTCGATTCGCTTCGGGCTCGGCACCGGCAGCTCCTGGGCCGGGAGGCGGCCATTCCGGAGGGCGGCTACCACGGCGAGTACGTCGTGGAGTTGGCGCGTGAGCTGCAGACCGAGTTCGGCGAGCAGCTGGCCGACGATTGGAGTGACGAGCTGCGCGACCGGGTGCGGCGTTTCGCGCTGGCGCGGATGGAGCGTGGCCAGCAAGAGGATATGCGGGCGATCGGGGTGGAGTTCGACGAGTTTCGCCGTGAGACGGTGTTGTACGAGTCGAAGCAGATCGAGGCCACGCTGCGGGAGCTCGACCAGCGCGGGCTGCTGTACGAGCGCGAGGGCGCCCGCTGGCTGCGGACCACCGACTTCGGCGATGACAAGGACCGCGTGCTGGTGAAGAGCGATGGAAGCTACACCTATTTTCTCCCGGACATCGCCTACCACCGCGAAAAGGCGATTCGCGGCTTTGATGTCGCCATCGACGTCTGGGGCGCGGATCATCACGGGTACGTCCCGCGGATGCGGGCCGCTCTGGAGGCGCTGGGGCTGGGCCGCGACTTCTTCGAAGCGGTGATCGTGCAGCTGGTCCGACTGGAGCGGGGTGGGGAAGAGGTCAAGTTCAGCAAGCGGGCTGGCGAATTCGTCAGCCTGCGCGAGCTGGTTGACGAAGTCGGCGCCGACGTCAGCCGTTATTTTTTCCTCGAGCGAGGTGCGCAACAGCAGATGGTGTTCGACCTCGACCTCGCCATGGAGCGCTCGGAGAAGAACCCTGTTTACAAAGTCCAGTACGGTCACGCCCGCTTGCGCAGCGTCTATCGTCGCGGTGAGATCGAGCCGGACTCGATCGACGTCGAGGCTGATCTGGCACCCATAGACCGGGATGAAGAGTTCGAGATGATCAAGACGCTGCTCGATTTCCCGGAGCTGGTGGAGGAGGCGGCGCGCGCCCGCGAGCCTCAGCGCCTCACGTCGTATCTCCAGACGCTGGCCAACCAGCTCAACAGCTGGTATCACGCCGGCACGAGAGACCCATCGCGGCGGATCCTCGGCGACGAGGCCGTGGTGCAGGGGGCCCGCCTCGTGCTGGCACGCGCCAGCGAGATCGTGCTTCGAAACGGGCTGGAGCTTCTCGGCATCGCGGCGCCGGAGCAGATGTGAGGGGTGACGGGTGGAGAAGACGGGTGAGGTGAGGAAAAGGGCGCGGCTCGCGGCCGCGGCGATCGTCACCTGTCTGGTGGTTCCCGGGGCCACGGCGGCTCAAGACAACGGCCTCGACCCCGAGCTGGTCGCTCGTTGTGGCGTGCTGGCGGACGCCAACCTCGGTCTGCTCTGTCGAGATGCCCTCGCTGGCATCCAGCTTCTGCAGCCCGAGCTGGGACTGGCCCTGGCGGGAGGGAATCCGCTGCTCGGGACCGCGAGCCCGATCGGCAAGCGCTTTCGCGTCTTGCCCCGAATCCATCTCGACGGCCGGGTGAACTTCGTCTGGTCAGACGTCCCCGACGTAATCGACTATCCGGACGACACGACCACCCCGCTCAACACACGCGGCTTCGCCGTGCCGATGCCGCAACTCAACCTTTCGGTGGGAGTGTTCGGAGGGTTCGACATGAGCCCGTCGCTGGGTGGACTGCTGTCGGTCGAAGTCCTCGGGAGCCTGGGCACCCTGATCTTGCCTGCTGGGGAGGGGTTCGAGAACGATGCGGCCGGCTACGGGCTCGGCGCCCGCGTCGGTGTGCTGCGCGAGTCGTTCAGCGCCCCCGGGATTTCCGTCTCCGGCAGTTACCGCTGGTTCGGACGCATCCAGTTCGGTGATCTGGAAGATGGAAGCGACGCCGAGTTCGGGATGGATGTCAGCGTCTTCAGCTTCCGCGCCGGCATCAGCAAGAGCTTCGTCGCTCTGGGCCTCGCCTTCACCCTCGGCTACGACGCCTACGACAGCGACCTGGACGTCGCCGTCCTCGATCGCACCGCGACCCCTCTCCCTCTGATCGTGCCCGTGATCCCCGTTGACGACCGCGGCGATCTCGACGGCGGCCGCTGGTCGGCGTTCGTCGACGCGTCGTACATCGTGCTCTTCCTGAACTTCGTCGGCGAGCTCGGGTGGCAGGAAGAGCGGACGATCATCACCTCGAGGGGTCGGGAGATGCAGGCCGGTAACTTATTTGCCTCCATAGGGGTACGGCTTTCGCTATGACACGGGATGGAGATGTCCGGCACCTGCGCCGAGCCCTGGCCCTGGCCGAGCAGGGCTGGGGCCGCGTGGCGCCGAACCCACTGGTCGGTGCGGTGGTCGTGCGCGATGGTGAGGTGGTGGGCGAGGGGTATCATGGCGAGTGGGGTGGGCCGCACGCCGAGATCGGCGCCCTGGCCGCCGCCGGTGAGCGGGCGCGTGGGGCGACCCTGTACGTCACGCTGGAGCCGTGTCACCACCAGGGAAAGACGGGACCGTGCACCCGGGCGATCGCCGACGCCGGGGTCGCTCGGGTGGTTTGCTCGGTGGCGGATCCGAACCCGGATGCCGGGGGTGGTGCCGAGTGGTTGCGCGACCAGGGCCTGGAGGTGGAGTTGGGGGTGTGCGCGCAGGAGGCCTCCGATCTCAACGCCCACCACCTGAACGCCCACCGCCGTCAGCGCACCTTCGTTGCCTTGAAATATGCGCTGTCGCTGGACGGGCGACTGGCCGAGACGCCGGGTGCACCCAGCCGGGTGACCGACGCCGCGGCGATCGTCGAAGCGCACCGGTTGCGGGCGGGGCACTCGGCGGTCATGGTCGGGATCGGGACGGTTCTGGCGGACGACCCGGAATTGACGGTGCGCGAGTGGCGGGCTCCCCGTCTGGCGCCGCTGCGGCTCGTCCTGGATACGCGCCTGCGGCTGCCGTCGGAATCGCGACTGGCGCGGACGGCGCGGGAGGTGCCGGTCTGGGTCTTCACCAGCGCGGCGGCGCCGGGGGAACGGGTGTCGGAGCTGGAGTCGTTGGGCGTTCGAGTCTTCCGTGCGCCGCAGACCTCCAGCGGAGAGCTGGACCTTGGTGCGGTTCTTGCCACCCTCTGGGAACACCAGGCGATCTCGGTGCTTTGCGAGGGGGGCGGTCGTCTCGGCTCGGCGCTCCTGGCGGCGGGGCTGGTGGACCGCTTCTATGCGTTCGTCGCCCCGAAGTTGTTCGGTGAGGCCGGGGTGGCCGCCTTTCAGGGCCCGCGTGGTGGGGCGCCCCGTGACTGGCGTCTGATCAAGCGGACCGAGCTGGGTCCGGTGACCTGTTTGGAGCTGAGCCCCGAGGCGGGGGTTGAAGGCGAAGATGTTTAGCGGGATCGTCGAAGAGATCGGCGTCGTTGGGTCGGCCATCGAGAAGGCCGGTGGCCGCGAACTCGTGATCCAGGCCGAGCGGGTGCGGTCGGAGCTGAAGCCGAGCGACAGCATTAACGTCGACGGCGTTTGCCAGACCGTCGTGTCGGTGGACGACCGCGGTTTTCGAGTGCAGACGATTGCCACGACGCTCTCGCGAACGACTCTCGGTGAGTTTCGCCCGGGCCGCAAGGTGAACTTGGAGCGGCCGATCGCGGCGGGCGGTCGCTTCGGTGGTCACTTCGTCCAGGGCCATGTGGATGGTGTGGGGACCGTGACCGGAGTGGAACGCCGTGGCGAGATGTGGCTGGTCCGCTTCACCTTGCCGGCGACGGTGGAACCGTTCACCATTCTGCACGGCTCGATTGCGGTCGACGGCGTCTCGCTGACGATCAACGCCCTACCTCAGCCCGGTACTGCCGAAGTGGCGCTCATCCCTTATACTTATGAGCACACCAACCTCTCACGGTTGGCGGCGGGAAGCCGCGTCAACCTCGAGGCGGATATGATCGGCAAATACGTGGTGGAGGCGGTCGGTCGGCTCGGCACCGGCAGGAAGCCGGGGGACCTGCTGGAGCGACTTGGGGAATGGGGGATACGATGACTGCAGTGGGCCGGGCGCGGGGATGCGTGAGCCGCCCTCTCAATCGCAGAGCGCCATGAGCGAGATAGAGTTTCACACAGTGGACGAGGCGGTCGCGGCGATCCGCCGAGGCGAGATCGTCATCGTGGCCGACGATGAGGACCGGGAGAACGAAGGCGACCTGGTTTGTGCGGCCGAGAAGGTGACCCCACAGGTCATCAACTTCATGGCGACACACGGTCGCGGCCTCATCTGCCTGACGCTGACGCCCGAGCGTGTCGAGCAGCTGGTGCTCACGGCCATGGGGGACCATGCCAACGACTCGCAAGGCACCGCCTTCATGGTGTCGATCGACGCCACCTCCAAGCACGGGGTCTCGACCGGCATCAGCGCTGCCGACCGTGCCAAGACGATTCGGATGGCGATCGATCCCGCCTGCAAGCCAGAAGACTTGCGGCGGCCGGGCCATGTCTTCCCGTTACGAGCCAAACCCGGCGGCGTGCTGCAGCGTGTCGGCCAGACCGAGGCATCGGTGGATCTGGCGCGCATGGCCGGGCTGACGCCGGCGGGCGTCATCTGTGAGATCCTGAATCCCGACGGCACGATGGCGCGTCGGCCCCAGCTCGAGGCCTTCGCGCAGCGGCACAAGCTGAAGTTCGTGACCGTCGCCCAGATCATCTCTCACCGCCTGAAAACCGAGCGTCTGGTCCACCGAGTCGCCGAGGCGGAGCTGCCGACCGATTTCGGCGATTTTCGGGTCTTCGCCTTCACCAACGACGTCGATCGGCGCGAACACATCGCGCTCGTCAAAGGCGTCGTCGATGGCCAGCAGGACGTGCTGGTGCGCATGCACTCAGAATGCCTGACCGGAGATGTCTTCCACTCCCAGCGCTGCGACTGTGGCCAGCAGCTGAAGGCGAGCCTGCGGCGGATCGACGAGGAGGGGCGCGGTGTGCTCGTCTACATGCGACAGGAGGGGCGCGGCATCGGTCTGATGAACAAGATCCGCGCCTATCAACTGCAGGAGAAGGGGATGGACACGGTGGAGGCCAACGAGAAGCTGGGCTTCCCCGCCGACCTCCGCGATTACGGAATCGGCGTACAGGTTCTGCTCGACCTCGGGATCAAGTCGATGCGTCTGATGACCAACAATCCCAAGAAGATCGTGGGGCTGCAGGGCTACGGCCTCTCGGTCAGCGAGCAGGTTCCGATCACCGTGCAGCCGACCCGGCACAATCTGGACTATCTGCGCGCCAAGCGTGAAAAGATGGGCCATCTGATTCCCTCCGACGACACGCTCGGGGCCGACGAGAAGGTGGCGCGCTGATCAGATGCGAGAGCGATACGGACTGTTCCGGGCCGAAGGGCGGCGCTTCGCCCTGGTCGTGAGCCGCACGAACGAGCTGGTGACCCGCCAGCTGCTGGCGGGCGCGGTCGATTGCCTGCGGCAGCACGGCGCGGGCGATGACCAGGTCGAGATCTTCTGGGTCCCCGGGGCTTGGGAGCTGGCGCCGCTGGTGGCGCGCCTGGCGCGAGGCGGCCGTTACGCCGCCATCGTCGCGTTGGGGGCGCTCATCCGCGGAGCGACACCCCACTTCGAATACCTGTCCTCCGTCGCCAGCCAGCGCCTCGGCTACGTGGCCACTCACTCGGATTCCTACGTCTCCTTCGGTCTCCTCACGGCCGACACTCTCGAGCAGGCCCTGGAGCGCGCCGGCAGCAAAGCCGGCAACCAGGGCTGGAAGGCGGTCCAAGCGGCGATCGAGATGGCCGACCTGCTGGACCAGATTGATGGGGAGTCGGACTAAGGCGAGAGCCCGCGCCCTACAGGTCCTCTACGCCTGGGAGCTGCGGGGGTGTCGCGAGCGACTGCGCGCGGTCGACCGCGAGCTCACGGCGAGCGAAGGCCGATCGCGCGGTGGACCGGTCGACGTTTACACGGATCGGCTGCTCGAAGCCATTGAACTTCACCGTGCCGAGGTCGATTCCCGCATCGAGTCGCTGGCCGACAACTGGCGCCTCTCCCGTATGACGACGGTGGACCGAAACATCTTGCGGATCGCCGCCGCCGAAATGATCTACCTCGATGATATCCCGCTCCGCGTGTCTCTCCACGAGGCGATTCGCCTGGCCGAGTGGTTCGGCACCGATGATAGCCGACGCTTCGTCAACGGCGTGCTCGATGCACTGTTGCGCGAGCTGGAGCCGGAGCGGCTCTCCGATGCTCGATGAGCGCGGGCCCGCTGCGACTGCTGGTCATCAATTGGCAGGACCTCAACAACCCCCAGGCGGGTGGAGCCGAGATCCACCTGCACGAGATTTTCGGCCGGCTCGCCGAGCGGGGCCATGAGGTGACGCTGCTCTGCTCCGGCTGGCCGGGCGCGCCGCCGCAGGAGCAGGTGGACGGGATCACGGTCCGGCGCGTCGGAGGGCGGCACAGTTTCACGGTTCTTGCAGCGCCTTACTACCGGCGGTATCTGCGAGATGCAGGGTTCGATCTGGTGGTGGAAGACATCAACAAGGTCCCACTGTTCACCCCCCTCTGGGTCGAGACGCCGGTCGTCGGCTTGGTACCACACCTGTTTGGCGGCACCGCCTTTCGGGAGGCGTCGCTGCCGTTCGCCGCGGCCGTGTGGCTGGCCGAGCGCCCGATCCCCTATTTCTACCGGGACGTGTCATTCCAGGCGATCTCCGAGTCGACGGCTGACGATCTCGCGGCGCGCGGGCTGCCGCGATCGCGGATTCGCGTGATCCGCCCGGGATTGGACCGATCGCGTTTCGCGCCCGATCCCAGCCGGCCGCGCTTCGACGAGCCGACCTTCGCCTACGTGGGCCGTCTCAAGCGGTACAAAGGGCTCGAGACGGTGGTGGAAGCGCTGGGCCGCCTGGCCGCGTCCGGTGTCGAGGCGCGCCTGCGGGTGGCGGGGAAGGGGGACCACGAAGCCGCGCTCCGCCGGTTCGCCGCCGAGCGGGCCCCCGGTCGGGTCGACTTTCTCGGCTACATCTCCGAGGCGGAGAAGCTCGACCTATTGCGCCGGGCTTGGGCGACGGTTTACCCATCACCTAAGGAGGGCTGGGGCTTGACGAACGTCGAGGCGGCGGCGTGCGGAACGCCGGCCCTGGCCTCCGATTCGCCGGGCCTTCGCGAGTCCGTGGCCGGTGAGCGCAGCGGGCTCTTGGTGAGGCACGGCGACGTCGACGCGTGGGTCCGCGCCCTGCGGCGCATCGCCTGCGACGCGGACCTGCGAGCCCGACTGGAGTCGGGCGCTCTCGACTTTGCCGGCGAGTTCGGTTGGGACCGGACGGCGGACGAGACCGAAACACACTTCCGGGACGTGCTCTCCGCTCCCCACCGAACGGCTTGAACGTGACCTCAACACCAGGGTATCGGAGGAGACATGAAGATCTCCATCACCGCTCGCAATTTTGAGTTGAGTGACGCGTTGCGCGATTATGTTGAGAAGCGATTTTCCCGATTGGACCGCTATTATCAACGCACGTCACGAGTGGAGGTGACGCTCACCGAAGAGAAACGCCAGAGGCGGGTCGAAGCACTCGCCGCCGTCGACGGCGATGTCGATATTCACGCCGAGGCCGTGGCCGAGGAGTTTCGAGCCGCGGTGAATCGGGTCTCCGACAAGCTCGCGCGCCAGCTTAAGCGGCGGCACGATCGCCGCCGAGATCACCAGGCGCCGCGCCTCGGACAGGAGATCCAGGCGGAGGAGGCGCTCGAGGGTAGCGAGTCGTGAGTCTGTCCGTACGCGAACTGCTGAAGCTCCGGGGCGAAAGCCTGCGTTTGCGGCTGGCCACGCGCGACGGGCCGTCGCTGGAACGTGAGATCGTCCAGCGGGAGATCTCCAGCCCCGGGCTCGCCCTCGCCGGCTTCACCGAGCGCTTCACGGCCCGGAGGATTCAGGTTCTGGGCGAAACGGAGGTGAGCTACCTGGGCACGCTGGATGCCGAGCGTCGGCGTGCCGCCGTAGAGACGCTCCTGTCGTTCAATTGTCCGCTAATCTTCGTGACCAAGGGGCAGGAACTCCCCGCCGAGTTGATCGAGCTCGCGGAGCGCCACGGCACGGCGGTCGTGATCAGCGAACTGGGGACCGCCGAGTTTTATCGACGTATCAACCCGTTTCTCAACGATCATTTCGCGCCCCAAACCCACGTGCACGGGTCTCTGGCCGACGTGTACGGCGTTGGCCTGCTTTTCGTCGGTCGCAGCGGCATCGGCAAGAGCGAGTGTGTCCTCGATCTGGTGGAGCGTGGCCACCGTCTGGTCGCCGACGATGTCGTGCGCATCACCCGTCAGGGACACGATGTGTTGATCGGACGGGGCCTGGAGCTGGCCCGGCATCACATGGAGATCCGCGGTATCGGGATCATCGATGTGCGGGCGTTGTTCGGCATTCGAGCGATCCGGCAGCAGAAGCGCATCGAAGTGGTGGTTCAGCTGGTCGACTGGTCGCGGCAAGAGGCGTATGATCGCACGGGATTGGACACGGACTACACCGAGATCCTCAGCGTCCCCATCCGCCGGGTCACGGTCCCGCTCAACCCGGGCAAGAACATCACGGTGATCTCGGAAGTCGTCGCGATGAATCACTTGCTCAGGTATTCCGGCGTCGATTCCGCGGCGGCGTTCAATGCGAACCTCAAGGATGCCATGGCTCCGGTCCGCGAATACCTGGAAGAAGATTATGAGTGAGCCGGTCCAGGGGCTTCTCGTCGGCCACGGCAAGATGGCTGAAGGGCTGCTCGACGCCGTCGCCGAAATCACCGGCTCGCGCGAGGGGCTGCAGCCGCTGGACAACGAGGGTCTCACGCCGGAGGCGCTCACCGACCGCCTGGGCGAACTGGTGTCGGATCAGCCGAGCGTGATCTTCGTCGATCTGCCGAGCGGCAGCTGTGCCTACGCCGCGCGGCGACTGCGACTGACGCGCCGCAACGTCGCGGTTGTCTGTGGGGTGAATTTGCCGCTGCTGCTCGATTTCGTATTTCACCGCAGCTTGCCTCTGGATGAGATCGTCGAGCGGCTGCACTCGCATGTGGGCGTCTCGATAGAGCGTTCGACGGATGCCGATCCTACTCTGCCGAGTCGATGACCGCCTGATCCATGGGCAGGTGGTCGTTGGCTGGGGAGCACGCTTGGGGTTGGATTACATCGCGGTCGTCGACGATGGGCTGAGCAACTCGGGCTGGGAGCAGGACCTGTTCCGCGCCGGGCTCCCGGCAAAAGTCGAGGCGGGCTTCGCGCGCGTCGCCGACGCGGCGCAGCGCTTCCCGGAATGGCAGGCGGGCGAGTCACGTTGCTTCGTGCTCACCCGCGATCTCGCCACCATGCGACGCCTGGCCGAGAGCGGCTTGCTCGATGGCCTGGAAATCAACCTGGGCGGACTCCATCACGCGCCTGGACGGCGCCGGGTCTTGCCCTACCTGTTTCTCAGCGACGAGGATCGCGAAGAGCTTCGGCGATTACGACGAACCGGCGTCCCGGTCAACGCGCAGGACGTCCCCACCGCGCGCAAGATCGGCCTTGATGAGATTCTCTGAGTCAGCCCTTGAATCCTGAAGCGACTGACCTTCTGGCTCTCGCGGCCCTGGGCGGCTTGGCTGGCCTCGACACCGTCTCCCTCGCTCAGACGATGGTCTCCCGTCCGATCGTGGCCGGCCCGCTCGCCGGGCTGCTCCTCGGCGACGCCAGCACCGGCATGCTGGTCGGTATGCTCCTGGAGATCATCAGTCTGAACCAGCTTCCGATCGGGGCGGCCCGCTACTGGGACACTGGGCCCGCCGCGGTGGCCGCGGCGGCGGCGGCCATCTGGAGCCCGAGCGGGATACCGGCCTCGCTGGTGCTCGCCGTCGGTTATGGTGTGCTGGTGGCCTGGGCCGGAAGCTGGTCGATGCATCTGCGGCGCCGCTTCAACGAAGTTCTCGTCGGTCAGGAGGGAGGGCGTCCGCTCTCGCCCGGCCGCCTCTCACGACGGCACCTGTCGGCGTTGGGGGCGGACTTCCTGCGGGCGGCGGCACTCACGGCCCTCGCCGCGGTGCTCATGCTAGGGCTGGATACGAGCGCCGGCGCCGCGCCTGCTATCCTGATGACCGCGTTTGCTCTGCTGCTCCTCATCTGCGTCGGCCTGGCGATCGGAGTCGCCGCACGGGCCGTGGCCTCGGGGCGCCCGGTGGCTCTGGCGTTCAGCGGCGGCGCGCTCGCCAGCGCCGTGCTCTGGCTATGGCTGAGCTAGACCAGCGGCCGGGCCTGCGAGTGCTGCTCCGGAGCCTGACGATTCAGGCGTCGTGGAACTATCGGACCATGCAGGGAGCGGGCCTCGCCTTCGCTCTGATACCGGTGCTGGCCCGGCTCGCGGGTGGCGATCGCCAGGCGCTCGCCGCTGCGGTCGGGCGCCACGCCGGCTTCTACAACGGGCATCCTTACCTGTCGACGGTCGCCATCGCCGCGCTGGCAAGAATGGAGAGCGAGGGGGTCGATTCGGGTCAGATCGAGCAGTTCAAGAACGCGATCGTCGGGCCGCTGGGAGGGCTGGGCGATCGGTTGGTTTGGGCGCGCTGGCGGCCGTTGTGCGCCCTGATCGCCATCCTGTTATTCAGCCTTGGCGCCCCCTGGTGGGCGGCGGTCGGGGGCTTCCTGGCCCTCTACAACGCGGTCCAACTGGGCCTGCGCGTCTGGGGTTTGCGGTTCGGCTGGCGGCACGGCCGCGATGTGGGCCGGGCCCTGCTGGCCTCGCCTTTGCGTCGAATACCCGATCGGATTACGATTCCATTGGTCTTTGCTGGCGGAGCCGTGCTGCCGCCGCTGGCCCTCGAGGCGGGCGGTGCCGTCGGCCCGCTTCCTGCCGTGTCGGTTGCTCTCGCTGTTGCGGCCCTTGGTTACTGGAGGCCAACTGTCTTCGCCCGACTGGCCCCCCTCGGCCTGCTGGCGGGGTCGCTGGTGATCGTCGCTCTCGAGATGAGCGTATGGTGAGCGTGGAAGGCAGGGACTACGTTAAGTCCGTCGAGGTGGCCAACGTGTATGGTCTGCACGCGCGGCCGGCGGCGGAGTTCGTCAAGCTGGCGACGAAGTTTCAGTCCGAGATTCTGGTGAACAAAGATGGCCTCGAGGTGAACGGCAAGAGCATCATGGGTGTGATGATGCTGGCAGCGGAGCGGGGTTCCACGATTGAGATCCGGGCGCGCGGGGTGGATGCTCAGGACGCCGTCGAGGCCCTCGTGGCCCTCGTTGCGAACGGTTTTGGCGAGGAGTAGGGCGGGTGGGCGAGATCGTTCAGGGCATCTCGGCCTCGCCCGGGATCGTGATCGGGCCCGCCCGCGTGGCCCGCGCTTCTCGTGTCGAGGTTCCTCACGCGACGGTCACCTCTGACCAAATCGAATCGGAGATCAAGCGCTTCCACGCCGCTTGCGAGCAGGCGCGCGAGCGGACGCGCACGCTGAGGGGCAGGGTAGAAAAACGTGTGGGAGAGGTGCAGGCGAAGATCTTCGACCCCCAGCTAATGATGCTGGAGGATCCGGAGCTCGTCGTTGGCACGATCACTTACATTCAGGAAAGCTTCCTCACGGCCGAGCGGGCATTCAGCCTGCGGGTGCTGGAGTTTCGCTCCCGCTGGCTCGACGCCACCCACGCCCGGGTGCTGGACCGCGTAGCTGATCTCAACGACGTGCAGGCGCGGGTGCTGGCGGCGCTCATCGATCTGGTCGAGCCCGAACTCATCCCGCGTGACCTATCAGGCCCGGTGATCCTCGTCGCCCACGAGCTGACGCCCAGCCATATCGTCGAGCTGGACCCGGCGCTCATCCTGGGTGTGGCCACGGATGCGGGGACGCGGACCGCCCATGCCTCGATCCTGGCCCGCTCGCTCGGCATCCCGGCGGTGGTCGGTCTGGGGAGCCTATCGGAGCGGATCGAGTCGGGGGTCGAGCTGATCCTCGACGGCTACAGCGGCAAGATCGTGATCGCCCCCTCGGCGGCGCAGAGAGACCGCTTCCACGACCGCGACCTGAAGGCGCGAGAGACGGCACGCGATCTTCAGCACCTGTCGCAGCTGGAACCGACGACCCGCGATGGTACTCGGATCCGACTCTACGCGAACCTGGAGCTGCCGTCAGACGCAAAGGCGGCCGCCGCCGCCAACGTCGATGGCATCGGCCTCTTCCGTACCGAGTTCCTGGTGGTGGGGAAGTCGGCCCCGCCGGACGAAGAGGAACAGTACGAGGCATTTCGCAGCGTAGTCGCGATCATGTCACCGCGTCCGGTGACGATCCGGACCTTCGATTTGGGCGGCGACAAGTTCCCCATGTTCCTGCCGCCGATCACTGAGGAGAACCCCTTCCTCGGCTGGCGTGGGATGCGCATCTACGGGCTGGTGCCCGAGCTGTTCCACAGCCAGGTCCGGGCGATACTGCGAGCCGCCGCCCATGGCCCCGTCAACCTCCTCGTGCCGATGGTGAACTCCGTGGACGAGGTGCTGCAGATACGCGACGTGTTGTCGCGGGCGGCGCACGAGTTGGATGCGGGGGGCGTGGCGCACGGGGGCTGCCGGTTGGGGGTGATGCTCGAGACGCCGGCCGCCGTGGCCATCGCCGAGGTGTTGGGGCGACATGTCGATTTCTTCAGCATCGGCACCAACGACCTCACGCAGTACATGCTGGCTGTCGATCGCGGCAACGCCCAGCTCTCGCCCTTCTTCGATCTCTACCACCCGGCGTTGCTCCGATACATCCGTGCCGCGGTTACCGCGGCGGAGAGCCTGAACCGACCGCTGTGCGTTTGCGGAGAAGCGGCCAGCGATTTGCTGGGGGCGACCCTGCTGATCGGGTTGGGTGTACGTGGCCTGAGCTGTGCAACCAGCGCCATCCTGGAGCAGAAGAAGCTGATTCGGGCGCTGGACGTTGGCAGACTCGAGGCGTTGGCGCAGGAGCTGCTGGTCGCCGAGACGGGCGCGCAGATCCGCGCCCGCCTGATCGAGGCGGTGGGCGAGGTGGTCGACGTATCGCTGGTGGATGCCAACAACGGCTTGTCACCAAACGAGTAACAAGGTAGCTTCGTTCGTTTTAATCGAGGCCATGTGCCCGGCCGTCAGGCGGCTGGGTCGCACCGGTCGGACCTATCCAGGAGTGAAGCTTTGTCGAAGAAACGCCTGTTCACCTCCGAGAGCGTAACCGAGGGACATCCGGACAAGGTCGCGGACCAGGTTTCGGACGCGATCCTCGATGCGATCATCAGTGAGGACCCGGCCGGCCGGGTCGCCGCCGAGTGCCTGGTCACGACCGGTCTGGCCTTCGTCGCCGGGGAAATCACCACCCGGACCTACGTCGACATCCCTCAGATCGTCCGTGAGACGATCCGCGAGATCGGGTACGTGGATGCGAGCTACGGTCTCGATTACAAGACGTGCGCCGTCATCACTTCGATCGATCAGCAGTCCGGCGACATCGCCATGGGGGTGGACACGGGAGGCGCCGGTGACCAGGGGATGATGTTCGGGTACGCGACGCGCGAGAGCCCCGAGCTGATGCCCCTGCCGATCACCCTGGCCCACCGGCTCACGCGGCGGCTCGCCGAAGTCCGCAAGTCCGGCGAAGCGCCGTGGCTGCGGCCCGATGGCAAGTCTCAGGTCACCGTCGAGTACGAGGAGGGCCGCCCGATACGCGTGCAGGCCGTCGTCGTCTCCGCCCAGCATGACCAGCAAGCGGAGAACGGCATGATCCACGAGACGATTCGCGAGCTGGTGATCAAGCCGGTCATGCCGCCCGATCTCTACGATCCCAAGAAGACCCGCATCCATATCAATCCGACCGGCCGCTTCGTGACCGGCGGCCCCCAAGGCGACGCCGGGCTCACGGGCCGCAAGATCATCGTCGATACCTACGGCGGCATGGGGCGACACGGTGGGGGCGCCTTCAGCGGCAAGGACCCGACAAAGGTCGACCGCTCGGCGAGTTACGCCGCGCGCTGGATCGCCAAGAACATCGTCGCCGCCGAACTCGCCGACACCTGTGAGGTTCAGCTCGCCTATGCCATTGGCGTGGCCGACCCCGTTTCGGTCCTGGTCGACACGGGCAAGACGGGCCGGGTGCCGGATGAGCGCCTCGAGGCAGCGGTGCGTGAGGTTTTCGACCTCACGCCGCGCGGCATTATCAAGGCCCTCGGTCTGCTGCGACCCCTCTTCAAGCGGACCGCTGCTTACGGTCACTTCGGCCGCGAGCCCGACCCCGATGGCGGCTTCTCGTGGGAGCGCGGCGACCGGGTGAACGATCTCAGATCTCAACTCGACTAAGGGATAGAAGGCACATCATGTCGATAAAGACGACCGACTACGACATCCGCGACGTCAAGCTGGCGGATAAGGGACAGCTTCGAGTCGAGTGGGCGGAGCGGGCGATGCCGGTGTTGCGGATGATCCGTGAGCGCTTCGCCGAGGAGCGGCCGCTCGAGGGCCAGCGGCTCTCCGCCTGTCTTCACGTCACCACCGAGACCGCCAACCTGGCCGTAGCGCTCAAGGCCGGCGGTGCTGACGTCGCGCTTTGCGCCTCCAATCCACTGTCCACCCAGGACGACGTTGCCGCTCACCTGGTCAGAGACCACGGCATCAAAGTGTACGCCATCAAGGGCGAGGATCACGACGTCTACTACGACCACATCCGCGCCGCCCTGGCCCACCGGCCGACCATCACGATGGACGATGGCGCCGACCTCGTGGGCGCGATCCACATGATCGCGCTCGAGCGCTTCGATGACCTGGCCGAACCAGTCCGGCGCTGGACGGTTTCGCTGTCGGGCAAGGAGCGCCGCAGCCTCGTCGAGACCGTGATCGGCTCGACCGAGGAGACGACGACGGGGGTCATTCGCCTGCGGGCGATGGCCAAGGACAAGGTGTTGCAGTTTCCGGTCATCGCCGTGAACGACAGTCTCACCAAACACCTCTTCGACAACCGCTACGGAACGGGCCAGTCGACTCTCGACGGCATCCTGCGCGCCACGAACATCCTGCTGGCGGGAAGCCGGCTGGTGGTGGCGGGCTACGGCTGGTGCGGACGCGGGGTCGCGAATCGGGCGCGGGGCGCCGGGGCCCGGGTGATCATCACCGAGGTGGAGCCGCTAAAGGCGCTGGAGGCGGTGATGGATGGGTTCGAGGTGATGCCAATGGCTAAGGCGGCCCAGGTCGGTGACGTGTTCGTGACGGTAACTGGCGACACGAGCGTCATCCGGGAGGAGCACTTCCGCGCTATGAAGGATGGTGCTGTGGTTGCGAACTCTGGTCACTTCAACGTCGAGATCGATCTGGAGCGGTTGGCGGCCATCTCGGACGGGCCGCCGCGGGTCGTCCGCGACTTCGTCCAGGAGTACCGAGTCGATGGCCGGCGCATCTTCGTGCTGGGCGAGGGCCGCTTGATCAATCTGGCGGCGGCGGAAGGGCACCCCGCGGCGGTGATGGACATGTCGTTCGCCAACCAGGCGTTGGCCGCCGAGTATCTGGTCGATCACGCAAAAGAGCTCGACGTCGCGGTGCACCGGACACCGGATCCCATCGATCGCGAGATCGCGCGGTTGAAGCTAGAATCGATGGCGGTGGCGATCGACAGGCTCACCGAGGAGCAGGAACGCTACCTGACGTCATGGGATCTGGGAACATAAGGTCAGAGGCGGGGTTTACACGGTTTCGGCGGTTGGTATCTTCAGATATCGGACCTCTCCCCGCCGATGACTGAATCGTGAACGATATGAACCAGGTTAAGGTCGCGAGTCTCGGGCTCGACAAGGCGTCCAACACGCCGGTGGTCATCCTTCAGGAGATGGACGGCGAACGGGTTCTCCCGATCTGGATCGGACCGGGCGAGGCGAGCGCGATCGCGATGGAGCTGGCGGGGATGAAGTTCTCGCGGCCGCTGACCCACGACCTGTTCACCTCGATGCTTCAGGGTCTGGGTAGCGAGCTGCAGCGGGTGCTGATCACGAAGGTCGTCGACAACACCTACCACGCCGAGTTGATCATCCAGCAAGACGGCAAGATCGTTTCCATCGACGCCCGGCCCAGCGACAGCATAGCCATCGCGCTGCGGGTCAAGGCGCCGATCTACGCGCACAGCGACTTGCTGGAACAGGCGTCGATCGAGATCCAGCCGTCCGACATCGAGCCCGGCGGCGTGCCCGAGGCGGCCGGTTCTGAGGAGGCGGCCGGCGAGGCGACCGGGATGGATGCCGAGCAGCTGAAAGAGTATCTGCGCAAGATGAACCCGGAGGATTTCGGCCGCTTCAATCCATGAACGGATCTGCCGGAGCGAGCGTGGGCCGCCGCGGTCGACCGTGGCGGCCTTTGTTTTTCCTGCCGGCCGTGTCGCTGCTCGCCACTCTTCACAGCGCCGACCTCGTGCGGGGCCAGGACGCGGACGCGGTGCGCATCCTCCGCCGGCACGCACGCGTCGCCCGGGAGAGCGACGGCGGCTATCGGGTGATCGAGGCCTTCGACATCGCAGACTCGCGCGTCGCCGGCGATACGACGCCTCTTCCCCTCGCCATCATCCCGGCAGGCGTGGAGGACGTGCGGACGCTGGCCGGTGACGTCGCGTCGACCCGCCTGGTCTACGATCCGGACCGCCTCGTCCTCATGGGTGGGCCGCCCGCGCCCCAGTACCGGTTCGTATTCACTTACCGGCTCGGTCCGCATACAGAGGTGTTCGAGCTGCGAGCGCTGCCGCCCGTCGACGAGCTGGTTCTGGATGTGGACCGCGGGAACGTCGACGCCGTGCCGGGACCCTCGCTCAGCGCCGCCGGTGATGCGGGGACTCCCGCGCGTCCCAGCCGCCGCTACGCGGCGCACGATCTGCCACCGGACGGCACGGTCCGCCTGCGTCTGGTTCGCAAGCGTACGGAGTGGCGCGAGCGGCTTGTCGTGCTGATCGCGGTGGGCGCCGCCGCCGTTTTGAGCGGCATCATGGTCTGGCGGCGCGGTACGGCTGACACGGAAAGCGACCGGGATGACAAGGTGGCGGCCGGCCAAGGCCTGGCTGCCAGGCGCGGCCGTCTCTAGCTTTCGATCATGGCGCTGATCACGACCCCGGCCACCGTCTTAAAGACCTACGAGTACAGCGAGACCAGCAAGATCCTGCGCCTCCTCACCCGGGACCACGGGCTCTGCTCGGCGATCGCGAAGGGGGCACGGCGGCCCAAGAGCCGTTTCAGCGGCCTGCTCGAGCCCTTCACCGATGGGATCGCCACGTACTACGCCCGAGAAGGGCGCGAGCTGCACACGCTGTCCGGGTTCGAGCTGCGACGCGAGCGCCAAGCGCTCGGCCGCGAGCTCGTCCGCTTCGCCGGCGCCGGCCTGCTGACCGAGATCGTCCTTCGTTTCGCCCCGTCCGCGCCGGATCACGAGCTGTTCCGCCAGCTGGGCCGCGGATTGGACCGGCTGCTCGAGAACGGCGGTGACGCCGAAGCCATGATCCTGGAAGAATCGTGGCGCCTGATCTCGCAGCTCGGCTTCGCACCCAGCATCGATCACTGCGCCGGCTGCGGCACCGTTCCGCCGTCCGATCAGACGGCGCACTTCGACCTGGCGGGCGGCACGCTCGTCTGCGCCCGCTGCCGGCGCGAGCGACGGCTGCGAAACCTGTTGGAGCTGAAGCCACAGGCGCGGGCCGAGCTGAAGACGCTGATCGCGGGGCGGGGGGAGAACGGCCGAACCCTTGTCCTGTCGCGCTTCCAGCGCCACCTGCTTCGCGACTTCATCGCCTACCACCTCGCCGACCAGCGCCCCCTCAATTCGTTCCGTTTCCTCGACGAGCGTTTGGGATGAGGTCGGTCATCCTGGGCACGGCCGGGCACGTCGACCATGGGAAGACCGCGCTGGTCGAGACGCTGACCGGGATCAATACCGACCGCTGGGAGGAAGAGCGGCAGCGGGGCATCACGATCGATCTCGGCTTCGCCCCGTTCCCACCGGGGCCGGACGGTCTGGAGATCTCCGTCGTCGACGTCCCCGGGCACGAGGACTTCGTGAAGAACATGCTCGCCGGGGCCACCGGCGTGGACCTGCTGCTGTTGGTGGTGGCGGCCGACGAGGGGCCGATGCCGCAGACGCGGGAGCACCTGTGGATCGCCCGGCTGCTCGGTGTGGAACGAGGCGTCGTGGCGATCAGCAAGAGCGACCTGGTCGACGCGGAGTGGCTGGAGCTGGTAACGGAATCGACACTGGAGGAGCTGGGGCGGATCTTCCCGGAAAACGAGTGGCCCGTATACCCCGTGTCCGCCGTGACCGGCGTGGGCGTTGATGAATTGCGCTCGGCGGTTTACGAGGCGGCCGGCCGCGTTCGAGCGCGTCGCGAGGACGACCTTTTTCGTCTGCCGGTCGACCGTTCCTTCACCGTTCGCGGCGTCGGGACCGTGGTGACCGGCACCGTGTGGGGTGGCCGCGTCGAGGTCGGTGCCGAGGTTCGCATCATGCCCGACGACCGGCCGGTTCGCCTGCGCGGAATCCAGGTGCACGGCCGCGAGGCCCAGGCGGCCCGGGCCGGCCAGCGCGCCGCCCTCGCACTGACCGGTGTGGATCGATCCGAGGTGGGCCGGGGTGATCTCCTGACCGCCGACCCCGTCTGGCGCGCCAGCCGCTGTTTGGAGACGGAGCTGTTCCTGCTGCCCGATTGCCCCTGGCCGCTCAAGCACTGGCAGCGCGTCCGCTTTTACCTCGGCACCGCCGAGACGATGGCCAGGGTCGTCCTCCATGGACGTCAGGCATTGCCGCCCGGCGTGCGGGGCCCCGTGCAGCTGCGTCTGGAGCGGCCGGTGGCCCCCCGCGCCGGCGACCGCTTCGTCCTTCGCTTCTATTCACCCGTCACGACCATCGGCGGCGGCGTGATCGTCGACCCGTGGGCCGAGCGGCGCCCTCGGGGCGGTTCGGCACGGCTCGAATCCTTAGCCGGCGCCGACCTGACGGACCGTCTCCGCCAGCTGGCGGAGACGCGGCGGGAAGGTGTTAGCCGACCCGAGTTGGCCGTTCTGCTGGGGGAGAGCCCCGCTCGCCTTCAGGCCGCCGTCGACCAGCTGGCGGGCGCCGGACAGATCCGCGAGTTGGGCGGCCGCTGGTTCGGGCGGGCCGCCATCGAGGCGGCCCGATCCGCGCTCTTGGAGGCGCTGGCGCAGGGACACGCCCGCGATGAAGGGGCACGCGGGGTGAGCCTCGAGTCTCTGCGGAGCGGGTCGTCGTGGCCCGCCGACCTGGTGAACGCCGTGCTCGCCGATCTGCGGGAAGAGGGGGTGATCCGTGTGGACGGGTCGGTGGCCGCGCTGGCCGAGCACGTCCCGCGACTGACGCCGCATCAGGAAAAGCTTGCGATCGCAGTACGTAAGCGGATACACAGCAAAGAGTTAAGCCCTCCAACCTTGAAGGAGCTTTCGGTCGAGCTGGGCGTCAGGACCGAGACGCTGCTTCCGGTTCTCAAGTTCCTGGCCGAGGCGGGCGAACTGGTCGCGATCACGCCGGACATCTATTTCGACGTGCGAGCCGTCGAAGATGTAAAGGGGCGGGTTCGCGGGTTCCTGGAAGGGGGGCGTGCGGCGTCGCCGTCGGAGCTGCGGCAGGCGCTGGAGGTCAGCCGGAAGTACCTGATCCCCCTGCTGGAGCATCTGGACGGGCTGGGGCTGACGCGGCGAACCGGCGAGGGTCGGGTGCTGCGGGGGGCGGAATAGCGGGGAAAACGGATGCTTGCTCACCCCGGAGTGACGTTCTATCTTGGCAATAACCGTCCTGTCGTGACGTATCGGACAAATTAGATCTGGGGCCGAATGTCTAAGCCGGGAGGCCGGAGACCGAAAGTAGGGCTACAAATCTAAGGAGGCGTGAGGGCGAATGAGGCACAGGTTCTCTGTGCTCCTCGTCCTTCTGCTCGTGTGGGTCCCGAGTATACCCGGGGTCTTCGCGCAACAGACCGACAGCACCGCGGTGCCTCAAGAAGCTCGCCAGAGCGAAGTCCGCGGTGTGGAGCTGGAGCAGAATTACCCGAATCCCTTCGACCGCGAGACGCGGATCCCCTTCGTCCTGGGTGCGGATCTGTTCGAGGAGGGGCGGCCGGTCGTCGTGACGGTGCGTATTTACAACGTGCTCCGCCAGCTGGTCGCGATCCCCGTCTCGCTCGATCACCCCACGGCGGTCGGGCAGCCCGCCCAGGAGCTGAGCTTCGACTCACCCGGCCGCTACTTGCTGTACTGGGATGGGACCGACCGGAGTGGCCAGCGGGTCTCGTCCGGCATCTACTTCTGCCAGATCGTGGCGAACCGGTCCCAGGACATCATCAAGATGATCGTCACGCGCTGAGCGTGACCCGACCCGACGTCAATCCACGAAATACACGAAACAGCCGCAGTTCTCGCACCAGCGGATCTGCTCGTTGGTCTTGCTCATCGCGGTGGGCATCGCCATGAAGCAGCCGTAACACATTCCGTTGAGGACGGGGACGACGGCTCGGGCGCGCTTGCCGGCGATGAGCCGGTACCGGCTGGCCACTTCGGCTTCGAGCGCAGCCTCCATCTCTTCGATCTTGGCTTGAAGATCGGCGATGGCGTCCTCGGGCCGAACGCGGAACACTTTGCGTTCGATCTCCAGGCTGCTCTCCTCTTCCTCCACCTCCATCTCCCGCTGTTGAGCCTTGAGGTCCTGAAGCTCCAGCAGGATTTCGAGTTGAGGGTGCATCCTTCGGGTCCTCCGTCAGACCTGCTTTTCATCGAGCAGGGTCAGAAACTGCTCGGCAGTCTCGATCTGAGCCAGCCGCTCCGGCACGTCCGCCTCGCGGCAGAGTTGAGCGATCTTTCCCAGAACCGGCAGGTATTGGTTGGAGACTTCGAGAGGAGGGGCGACGATGAGAAAGAAGAAGGAGACCGGCTTGTCGTCGATCGCCTTGAAATCGATGCCGGTGCGCTTGCGGCCGAAGCCGACGCGAAGCCGGCTGACCACGAGCGAGCGGCAGTGAGGGATCGCGATGCCTTTGCCGATCCCGGTGGAGCCGAGGTTTTCGCGCCGCTTCAGCATCTTGTAGAGGATCCCCTCCGACTTCTCAGGTAGCTTCAGCAGCGCGATCAGCTCCTTCAGAACCTCGTCTTTGTTATCGCCTTTTAGATCGAGGTTGACCACATCTTCGCTGAAGAACTCGCGCAATTCCATTCTAGCCTCCAATCCCAGACACGAACGCGCGTTGCCCGCCCGCCGCGCCGATGGGTGCCAACAGCCTTGGATTCCGGCCTATCTATACCGCGCTCGCTTCGTGGTGTCAAAGCCCTCACCCCGGCCCGGGTCCACCCTCCGCCGCCCCATCGGATCACGCCGCTCTCGAGCCCGCGTTTGACTGCATCGCTCCCGGAAGTATATTCGGCGCCATACCCCAGCGCCCGCCCTCGAATCCCATTGTCTATGCGGCCAGAACGTTTGAAGAACCTGCTGGAGCGCTTTCAGCGGGGCGAGCTTTCCATACCCGAGGTGTTGGATCAGCTCGCCCGGGCGCCTTTTGAGGACATCGGTTTCGCGCGGGTCGATCACCATCGCGCTTTGCGTCAGGGCTATCCCGAAGTGGTTTACTGCCCGGGAAAGAGCTCCGATCAGATCGCCGAGATCTGCGCCCGCCTGGCCGCGGCGGGTGACGGCCTGCTGGCGACGCGGGCCGAGCCGGAGGTGCGGCGCCGACTGGCGGCCGAGCATCCACGGGCCGAGGTCAACGACCTGGCGCGGACCGTCTACTTGCCGCCGGCCGAGCCGATCGAGATCGCGGTCCGCGGTGCCGTTCTCGTCGTCACCGCCGGCACCTCTGACCTGCCGGTCGCCGAGGAGGCGGCGGTCGCGGCCCGGGCCATGGGCAACCCGGTGCGCCGGTTGGATGACGTGGGCGTGGCCGGCATCCACCGGGTGCTGTCGGAGCGCGCCGAGCTGGCGGACGCGGCGGTGGTCATCGTCGTGGCCGGCATGGAGGCCGCGCTGGCATCGGTGGTGGGAGGGCTGGTCTCGGTCCCGGTCGTGGCGGTACCGACCAGCGTCGGCTACGGCGCCAGCTTTTCCGGACTGGCCGCTTTGCTCGGGCTGCTCAACAGCTGCGCGCCGGGCGTAACGGTGGTCAACATCGACAACGGGTACGGGGCTGCCGCGGCGGCCACGCGGATCAACCGGCTCACCTAGAATGGCGGTGGGGCGGATGCGAGGGTTGGAGGGCATCGCTCACGAGCTGACCTCCTGGCTGGAGTCGCTGCGCTTGGCGCTGGGAGCCGAGTCGGCCAGCCTCTGGATGGTGGTCGCGCCCGGCGACCGGCTGGCGGTGGCGCTGAGCGTCCCTGCCGAGGCGGAGACTCTGGAGGAAGTGCCGGTCCGGGGACACGCCCTCGGTTGGGTGGTCAGTGAGGGCATTTCGCTCAAAGCCTCTCAGGAAGACATCTTCCGCCGGCGCGGCGGCTGGGTGGTCGCAGCGCCGGTCACCGAACCGAACGGCGCTCGAGTCGGGTGCGTGTCGCTGGAGTTCGCCGGGCTGCCGCGTAACGAGGCTTCGCGCGCGCTCGAGCTGGCCGGAAACCTGGCCGGCCGGCTGCTGGGAGACGTGCGGGCGGCTGAGCGGGCGCTGAGCGATCTGGCGAAATACCAGGCGCTTTACGGGACGATCCAGGACTTGGACCGCGAGCTCGACCTGCAGGGCCTGGCCGCCGGGGTCTGTCGGCGCGCCCGGCGTGTATCGGGCGCGCGGGCCGGGCTGACGGCGTCCTGGGATTTCAGCGCGGGCAGCGGCAGCATTCTGGCGACGGACGGTGACGTCGCCCGCGGGCTGGAAGGCGCCGCCTTCGACGGAGAATCGTCGTTCCTGGGGCTGGCGTTGAGCAACGTGGTCGTCCTGCCCCGTGACGACCTGACGGGCAAGATCAAGTTCCCGCTCTACGTCCAGGGGGTCGACTCGCGTGCGGGCTCGGCGATCATCGTGCCGATGCTCGTCGAGGACCGCCCCATCGGCGCGCTGGCCGTCGAATACGCGCGTCCCCGCCAGTTTGCCGAGGGAGATCTGGAGCGGCTCAAAGCGCTCGCCGTCTTCGTCGCGCCGACCTTCCGCAACGCCATCCAGTACGGCGAGATCAAGGCGCTGTCACTCACCGACGCGCTCACCGGGCTTCCCAACCGGCGGTCGACCGAGCGTGCCATCGCCTCCGCGGTCGCGGTGGCCGAACGTACCGGAGGCTCTTTCGCCGTGGCGGTCGTGGACATCGATCACTTCAAGCGGTTCAACGATCGCCACGGCCACGACGCCGGCGATCTGGTGCTGCAGACGGTGGCGCGGCTCATTCGCGACGCGCTGCGCCCTGGCGATCATGCCGGGCGCTGGGGCGGGGAGGAGTTCTTGATCGTGCTTCCCTCTACTTCTTTGGAGGATGCGGCTCGGGCGTTGGAGCGGATCCGGCGCAGCGTGGAGGCGACGCCGGTGCCGTGGCGCGGTGCGTCGCTGGCGGTGACGCTGAGCGCCGGCGTGAGCGCCTACCCGGAGCTGATCCGCAACGCCGCTTCGGCGGTGACCTCGGCCGACACGGCTCTGTACAAAGCGAAACGTCGCGGTCGGAACGCGGTGGCTCTGGCGGACGCCCGCGACTGAAGGGGCTCGCGGCCGGCGGGCGGCGAAGCTTCCCTATGGCCGCGGCCCCCGTTATGATTGGGGTGTCACACGACTCGTGGGGGCGAACTGGTTTCGACGGGTCTAGTGAACGTGGAGCAGCGTGCCGAGGG
>JABAOH010001599.1_pt3 | contig 26369 bp, 20 predicted proteins | sample 7062181 | NCBI WGS metagenome assembly JABAOH01 (sample SAMN14538630, study PRJNA623070) | marine sediment metagenome | biome: marine biome [ENVO:00000428]; feature: marine pelagic biome [ENVO:01000023]; material: deep marine sediment [ENVO:00002113]; isolation source: pool of 5 deep marine... | reverse complement strand
TTTGGGGGGGTTGTGTCTACTACAGTGGTGTTTATGGTTACAAGTCTCATCTCGGTTCCACTGGAGTTTCCCTGTGAATCATTTCCCCATACCTTGAACCAGTAATCAGCATCACTCAGCCCAGTCTTGTTCTGGTAGCAGTATCTGCCAGAAACAGAAACGGATTCGTTCACTCCGTTCCACTCCAACAGGCAAGTATCCAAATCTTCATTTGCTGATGCATTTACAAAAAACCAATTCACATTGATAACAGATTCGTTATCCGGGGTCGGTGGTACGAGATTTATAACGAATGGTGGATGAACCAGCGGAAGATAATCATAGTTGTTCGCTCCCAGGTCGTATGGTGAATCCCCCAGACCATCACCATCTGAATCCTGGCCTGAATAATCACTCCAGAAATTTCCGCCAAGGTAATCCTCCCCTATTATGTTGGTTCCAGCCGTCTTGGTAATGTTCCAGTCGTTAACACCGGAATTTGGGTATATGTTCGCGTTGTCTGTATTGTCAAAGTAGTTGTTGTAGATGAGGTTTGAACCTGCACCATCCCCTGTACTTATTCCTACTGCGTTGTTCTGAATCGTAGAGTCGTTTATCTCGTTGGAATCACTTTCGTTTATACTGATTCCATAAATCGTGTTCGAGTCCACAACAAGACCAGTAAAGGTGTTCGAATTGGAAGATGACTGAACAGAAAGGCCGCGATCATTCGAGCTGGAAGTCATATTGATGAATCTGTTATTTGTAACGTTTCCTGTTAGGAAAATTCCGTATCCGTCCTGACCGGTGTTAGAGCTGAAGACAGAGTCTCTTATTGTGTTACCCGTTGCAAGACCCAGTATGTCGATGCCTGCCCAGGAGTTCCCTGAGCAAACAACGTTTTCGATAAGGCTGTTGTTTCCCATAACGAATACTCCATACTGGAAATTCTGGACCCTGCAGTTTCTTACAACATTGTTATTGGACTCTAACCACACCCCGAAATTGTAAGAACCGCCACCATCTATCGTATAGTCCTGACAGTCAAAAGTCACACCGTTTACATTGCTTATATTTACACATGCTGTGGCACCTGCAACAATGTTTGTAACCAATCTCACACTATCCCCAGAAGTGGCTGACTGGACTGTGGTGGTACAGTTAGAGCAGGAGTCACAGGTATAATCAGCTGCATAAACAGGAATAGATATCAAGATGAGCAACGAAGACAGGAAAACCAGCACAAACCACTTCATATATAATTATTATTTAACTTCTAATAAATAGAATTTTATGAAAAGCAAAGCATTGGTCCTGTTTTCAGGAGGCCTGGACTCTATACTAGCAGTAAAACTCCTGCAGAAGCAGGAAATAGAAGTTGAGGGAATAAATTTCGTTACACCGTTCTCTAGTTCAGAGACTCCTGAGAGGATTGCAAAGATGCTCAGGCTAAAACTCCACAAGGTAAGGGTTGGTAGGGGGTACTTCAATATCATTAAAAAACCAAAGCATGGATATGGAGCAAATGTGAACCCGTGCATAGATTGCAAAATATACATGCTAAAGAAAGCCAAGGCGTTTGCGAAAAAAATAAATGCAGATTTTATTGCTACAGGAGAGGTTCTGGGTGAAAGACCTTTCTCACAGAAAAGGTCCCTGATGAAAATCATCGAAAAGGAGTCCGGACTTAAAGACAAAATAGTAAGACCCCTGTCAGCCAAACTGATGCCTGCCACAGAGGCAGAGAAGAATGGTTTGGTTGACAGAAAAAAACTATTGTCAATCCAGGGAAGGTCGAGGAAACCGCAGATGAAACTTGCGAAGGAGTTCGGAATCAAAAAGTATCCAACTCCCGGTGGCGGCTGCCTGCTCACGGATCCTGGGTTCTCGAAAAAACTCATAGATTTCCTTGCGAACGAAAAGACCCTTACCTGGAAGGATGTTGAACTTCTCAAATCAGGCAGACATTTCAGGTTGGGCAAGGAAAAAATAATCGTTGGAAGGAATGAACAGGAAAACAAAAAACTCTTTGACCTTGCAGAAAAACACAGACTATCATGGATGGAGGTTAAATACTACATGGGACCGCTCACAGTTCTGCAAGGAAAATCAAACACCCTGATAAAGAAGGCAGCGGAAATAACGGTTCGATACTCTGATGCCCCAAAGAAGGAAGTGGAACTCAGTTACACCAAAGGCAGAAATAAAAAAATTGTTAGAGCAAAACCCATAAACAAAAGGGAATTGGAGAAGCTGAGAATTATATAATATACACATCAATAATATACTATATGATTCCCAAGGTTTCCAGGATAATCAAGGATATCAAATCAATGAAGATTCAGGGTGAAAGGGAGGTTGCGAAATCAGGATTGGAATGCTTTATTCTGACAGCGAAGAACTCTAAGGCCAGGAATAGAAAGGAATTTATGAGGGAGATTAAAAGCCTTGCAATGGTTTTGACAAAGACAAGGGCAACAGAACCAATGCTGAGGAACGTTATGAAGAACGTCCTCCTGCGGTTGAACGAATACGGTGGAGAGAATGTGAAAGAAGTTACAGTGAACATTTGCAACGAGGAGCTGCGGAAGATAGACGAGGCACTGATAAAAATCGCTGAGATTGGGGCAGGTCAGATAGAGAGTGGTGACAAAATCATGACTCACTGCCATTCACACGATGTTGTTGCTATATTTCTTGAAGCGAAAAAGCAGGGTAAGAGGTTCGAGGTCATAGTCACAGAGTCCAGGCCAAGATTGCAGGGAATGCTTACAGCGAAGGATTTGACAAAGGCAGGGATCAAGGTTGTTTATTGTGTTGATTCTGCAATGGGATGGTTCATGAAGGAGACCAACAAGGTTCTGGTCGGGTGTGATGCAATACTGGCGGATGGTTCAATAGTGAACAAAATTGGAACCTTCCCCCTTGCCTTGGTTGCAGAGAAGTTTGGTGTTCCCTTATTCGTTGCAGGCGAAACCCTCAAGTTCGACCCGCAGACCATCATGGGGGTTCCAGAACCCATTGAGATGAGAGAAGCGAAGGAGATTATAGACCCAAAAAAGCTTCCAAGGGCAAAGGTAATAAACCCAGCTTTTGACGTGACTCCTGCTGATTACATACATGCCCTTATAACAGAGAAGGGAATAATGAGACCCGAGGTATTGAGAGAGAGGATAGATTGATAGGTGGATAAATGGCGTTGGAAGAGCTGAGTTTGACCGTTTCCCAATTGTTTGGGACGTGGTATGTAATAATCATGTTCATATTTACCTTGATATTCAATTCCCTTATTCTGTGGTTTCTGACAAAGAAGTTCAAGTTCAAGAAAACCAACTACGAATATGCACTATTTATAACCTTTATCACATCTTTTGTAAGCCTTGTGGTTGAATTTTTTGTTCCCATAGGGATTGAGATTTGGATGTTTCCAGTTTACTTCGCGATAGATGTAGTTCTTATATACATGATCTATCCTGAAAGCCTGAAGAATTCCCTGAAGGTCGGGTTCGTGTGGTGGGTTTTGACAGCAGTGGTTAGTCTCATTCTGGGCTTAGTAATAGGGCTAGTTCTCGCAGCAATAGGAATAACAATAGGAGTCCAGCCGTTTGTAAGCTGGTTGTTCCCAACGTAAAAACAATATAAAAATGATTTGTGATTGTTAATTATGCAATTAAAATTTGTCACAGGTGAGCCAGCAATCCTTTCAGGAAAAACCCTGGTGATAGCTGATTTGCACATAGGGATTGAGCACCGCTACAAAAAGGAAGGGATAAACGTTCCCTCACAGTCAGGTAAACTGCTGGAAAGGATAGAGAAACTTCTCAGCAAGACCAAGGCAAAGAGACTCATTATAATAGGGGATATCAAGCACAAGGTCCCTGGAACCAGCTTCCAGGAGGAGAGGGAGATTCCCTTGTTTTTCCAACGTCTCTTGGAGAAAACAGGAGTTGAGGTGACACCTGGGAACCATGACGACAGAATAAAAAACCTTCTGCCTGAGAAGGTCACCCTTCACCCAAGCACTGGGTTCATGCTCGGAAAGACATGGCTCTGCCACGGACATGCCTGGCCAGACAAGGAATTCCTGGATGCGGAGCACGTTGTGATAGGTCACAACCATGCCTCAATCGAGTTCAGTGACAAGCTCGGATACAGGTGGATTGATCCGGTGTGGGTAAGGGCAGAGATTGACAAGAAAAAACTCCCAAAGCAATACAAGGGGTTTTCAGGCAGCCTCCCAGAACTTATACTTGTGCCACCCTTCAATGAATTCGCAGGACTGATACCAATGAACAAAAGGGCAAGGGAAGTCAGAAGATATTTCATCGAGGGTCCCAGCCCCATATTCAGAATTTCCAAGAAAAGAACAGCGAGGGTGTATATGCTTGATGGAACTTTCTTGGGGAAATTAGGTAAACTGTAATTTAATCCTTCCAGAACCTTCTGTTCTTTACATAGTTTCTTTCTGCACGAAGTATTTCCCTAAGGAGCTCTTCATCCTTCTTCATCTTTGCCAGGACCCTCCCTGCTGTCTTTGGGCCAACACCCCTTCCAGCCAGAACCAGGGCCGCATCCTTCCCTGATGCCACCACAAGGCTTGCTGTGTTGAGCATGTGGTTGAACCACTTCTCCTCCTCTTCTGATAACTTTTTACCTGCTTTTTTCTTTTTGACAAGTTCCTGCGCCTGAATAACATATCTGTAGGGAACAATAGCCACCATACCTGCGTAGCAAAGAGGACAGTGCACAGGATCCTTCAAATCCTTGACAGTGTTTATGGTTGCCCATCCACACTGTGTGCAAGCCAGACCAATTTTGGTTTCCATCAACCTGCGCTTGAAAACTCTGAATATCTCCTTTTCGGGTCTGGAAGGAGCGATTATCTCAAAACTCTTCTTCAGTGCGAGTTCAGCTAGCGGGGAAAGCCCGGGTCTTGTTTCAATTCTGATTTCCTTGGATTTCATCTTATCCAGAACTTCCTTTGCTCTCTCTACATCAAGCTTCTCCTGCTCTATCTCGTTCAGGGCCTCCCTGTGAGGAGGTGTGTTCGCATAGACTTCTGCAATCTTCTTTATGTAACCCTTGCCATACTCTGCGTCCCTTGAGATGATTCCGAACCTCTGACAGACGTGGATGAATCTCCATATGAAGAGCTCCGAGTTCGGCAGGGACATGTTAAGCAAAGGTCTGACTTCCTTGGATTTCAGGTTTCGAAACGTATCTATTGCCTCCTTCCAGTCCAGTTCGTCCTGAAGTCTTATTATGATTCTGTAGGGGTCTACCTGAAGTCCAACCGAACCGAGTTTGCTTATCAAAAGCGATGAGAGAACCCTGCCTATTGTATCATTAACAAGGGAACCCCAGCAGGAGTGAATAACAACCCATGCCCCGTCCTCATCCGGACTGTGTTCGATAAGAATCCTTTTATCGTCTGGAATCATTCCCCATCTCTTCTGTTTCAGAACAGTTTTGAAAAGCGTATCAGCAACCCCCGGAGTGATGGGATAATCCTTTGTCAGGCGAGAGATAATATCTGATCTGTTTTTCTTATCTTCAATCATATCTGCGATTTCTTTCCTCAACCTCCCCACACCCTGCGCAACCTCGTAGGGAACCGGAATCAGTTCCCCCTCCCATGCTGGGACAGCTGCCTCTATCCCGGACATTGGCTCAACGTATATCTTGTCGTTTCTCACATCCAAAATCCTCCAGGCCTGCCCCTTGCAGATGAACGAGGTTTCCGGGTTTCCGTGAAGGGCTACAAACTCCGCGTCAAGGGTCCCCACATCCTTGTCTGACACAACGTCGTGTATCTGGTAGTTCTTGACATCAGGAATGGTGGAGAGATTCCTGTAGTAGTACTCGAACGCCTTCCTTCGCCTTCGCAGGGGAACGTTATCGTCGAATTTGGATCCCACCCAGATACAGCCGAGTTTTTGCATCAGGTTGCAGATATCCAGAAACTCCTCCTTTTTCAGGCCTTTGTAGGGATTCGCTTTCTTTATTATCGAATAAGCTCTATCAAGCGGAATCTTGTACTCCTCAAGAGACAGACCAACTATCTGATGAGCCAGAACATCCCACGCCTTTCTGTAAACAAGGGTCGGTTCTATTTTTCCCTTCAGGGCGTGATCTGCGATTATTGAGGATTCAAAGCAGTCATCCGGCTCACCGGAGATTATCACACCGTCTGATATCCTGTCCAGTGTGTGACCAGATCTCCCTATCCTCTGCAGGAATTTCACAACCTGTCTCGGAGACTGATATTGGATTACGAAATCTATGAGTCCTATGTCTATTCCAAGCTCAAGGCTTGATGTGCATATCAGGGTTTTAATTTTCCCGTCTTTGAAACCCTTCTCAGCATGAATCCTGATGTCCTTGGAAAGGGAAGAATGGTGGGTTTCTATCAGTAGCTTCTCATCAAGTGTTTTCATCCTGGAGGAAAGTATCTCTGCGAATTCCCTTGTGTTGGTGAATGTCAGAACGGATTTTTTCTGTTTTATCAGTTCCTGGATCCTCTTCAGCCTTGCTGCAATCTGCGGACTGGTAAACATCTTTGATGCGTACTGCAGGTCATCCCTGACGGGTTTTGGACACTCAACCCTGATGTCGGTTTTCTTGGTCTTGACCACATTTACAATATCATGATCCCTTGAGGAAAGTGAGAAGAACTCAACAATCCTTTCCGGAGAACCCACAGTCGCTGACAAGGTTATAACCTGTGGATCCGGGTTTCCTGAACCCCTTACCAGTTCCTTCAGTCTTTCCAGACCAATAGTCAGCTGCAGGCCCCTCTTGTTGGGAACGAGCTCGTGGACCTCATCTATTACTATATATCTTACATTCTTGAGGTGACTCCTCATTATCTTTCCAGTGAGGACAGCCTGCAGGGTTTCTGGTGTGGAGATAAGCATGTCAGGCGGATTCTCAGACTGCATCTTCCTCTCATATGTGCTCGTGTCCCCATGCCTGACAGAAACATCAAAATCCAGTTCCTTGGACCACCACAATATTCTTTTCAGAAGGTCCCTATTAAGGCTCTTAAGCGGGGTTATGTAGAGAATCGAAATCGAGTTTGGTTTATCCTTGATCCATAGATCAAAGATTGGGAGCAGGCAGGCCTCTGTTTTTCCCGATCCGGTCTCGGATATGGTCAGGAGGTTTTTCCTCTGTAGTGCGAGAGGTATCACTTCCTTCTGGATTGGTGTGGGTTCCTTGAACCGTTTTCTCACTAGTTTTTTCAGTTCCGGCTCCAATAACTCGAATACATTCCCATTCTCTTTCATTTTTCCACCAAAATATAACACTGTTATATTTTTGAACGTAAGTTATCAAACCTGATTATATTAACTACGTGAATTTAAAAACCTTAATTGCTTCCTTGAGCAAATAAATACCAGTAAAACAAAATTATAATTATGCTCAGTAAACTCCATGCTCTTGCTTTTTTGATAATCGGGCTTATCTTTCTGGTACAGACAGTAGCGGGTATGGCTGAACTGGGTATAATAGATTCTAAGCTTTACCACGCCCCGAACCAGAGCCTTGATATAAATGTAACCATAAGGCATGATGAACTCATTACAGGGAACCCGGAACTAGAGGTTTACCTGAACAACACACTTGAGGAATCTATAGACCTTCAGAACTACTTCCAAGAGGCATCTACATACAGCTATAAATCCCACCCCTTCAGCTACAACATAACAGCCAATGGTCAAAACACGTGGGAGGAATATCCAGACGTGGATTTTTCGTTTTCCGTGGATGCAAGCGGATATAAGGGTGCGAACTGCGATGTCCCTTGGAATCTGATACAGGAAATGGGGGGACCCTATCAGGGAGATGATGATGTAAATGTAATAGATGGATTGAAAAAAATTCGCAATGTAAGCGAAGAAGTTCTCGTTCCCAATGACTGCCCTGAAAATACAACATGGACTGTCAATCCAGCATCATCAGTAAACCCCTCCCAAGCGAGTGTTGTGTTAACCATGATGGAGGTCTGTGGAGGGGGTATGTATGAGGGATATTATGTGCATAGCAGCGGATGGGTGAGCAGACTACTCGATGTTTCGAGTTGTGGTGGACAGTACACAACAAGAGAATGCTGGATTGAGAAATTTAATGACTCGAGCCTCAATCAGAATTACAGAGAATTTGGGGGTCCACTAGGATGGCCTGGCGGCGGAATATACAAAAACGGCAATTATCAGAGAAAAGATTTGGGACTGGTTGATTGGGATGGTGATGAAGGAATGGTAACGATATACAACTATGACTCTCAGGCCACATATTGGATTGTTTACCTACCACCTAACGGGGCTCTGTTGTGCGCGTACACAGATTATTCAGAGATAAATTCGAGTTCTTGGACCAGAAGTGGAACCATAAGTAGTTCAGCAAGTTACACAAACCCGTATCAAAGGCAATGGACTGAATCTGAATTAGAATTAACTCTGAATTATCCAAACTGTCCATGTTCAAACTGCAACTGCACCAAAACAGTCAGTTCCTACTCTGTTGTGGAATACCAGGATACTGACAATGCAATAACAGTAACGTTTGATGAACCGACCCTGACAGTCACAGGAACCTGTGCGCTAATGGATTTCACCCGGAACTACACCACAACTGTGCCTCTTGCAGATCACATAGAAACCCCCCCTCAAAACGATTCTCACAACCTTTCTGTTAAACTGATCAGTGGCGGAATTGATATTGTAAACAAATCCCACCAGTTTTACGTGTGCGCTGACCTGGATGGGGACGAATACTGTGAGGAGAGAGGAGACTGCAACGATACCGACGCATCAATAAACCCAGATGCTTCAGAAATCTGTGACTACAAAGACAACAACTGTGATGGGGAGATAGACGAGGATTTTTACGGAGAGGAGTTTGAATGCGTTCTTAACATGTCATGCAATGACTGGAACGGTAGTGTATGCAATGGAACATGTGTATGCACCGAGGACGGACTGAACGTTACTTGCAATTCAACGTACTCCATAGGAGAACTGGATGAGGTCTGTTTGAATGAAAAGGATGATGACTGTGACGGTGTAGTGGATGAGATGTATGATATAATAAATGATACAGAGACAGAGGGATGTGTTTGGAGTTGTGTGGATGGAACCGAAACACCATGCGGTAGTGATATAGGGTTCTGCACACCAGGTAAAAGAACATGCGTAGACGGTGAATGGGGACCCTGTATGGATGCCAGAGTTCCCAGGACAGAGGTCTGTAACATGGGTCTGTCACAGCTTCCAAGGTATGCAGACGATGATTGTGACGGTGTAATAGATAACGTGCTTAGTGGAACTTCTATTTTTGAGACGAAGTGCCAGTGTTACAATGGAAACTCCACTAGACCAGAGGTATGTAACGGTATAGATGATGACTGTGACAATGATATAGACGAAAGAGCGTGCAGATGTAGTGAAGGAGAGACCAGGGATTGCGGAACTGACATAGGAATATGCAGACCAGGAATTCAATACTGTGAGGATGGCTGGTGGGGAACGCGGTGTCACGGTGCCGTTGACCCAAACCCTGAGGGAGAGATATGTTACAACGACCTCGATGATAATTGTGACGGACGGACAGATGAGGATTGTATAATCAGAGTTACATGCGAGAATAATGAATGGGATCTGAATGAGGATGGAGTGGATTGCGGAGGTGACTGTCCGGACCCATGTGAATACCCAATCCCATGGATAATATTTTCTATTGTTATTATAGCCTTTATCGTTACCTTCATAATATTAGAAGTAAAGGGAAAGATCCCTGCTTAATTTTTAGATTATTTCAGAAACCCCTCTAGACTACCTCCTCCTTTCCCGCCAGACTTTCTGATCTCTATTTTCTCATTCTCTGTTTCCAGTACCATCCCGTCCCTTGCAGCTATTGTTCTGATTCCAGTTTCCTTTTCTATCCACGCTGCCTCCTTCTCTGCGACACCGCGCAGCATCTTGGTTCCAAAATGCTTTAACACAGCGATCTTTGGTCTGGCCTTGGTAATCAGCTCCTTAGCCTGCCCAGAGTCCATGTGCTCAGGCCAGCTATCATTCCTCGGCCTAAGGCAGTTTATCATCAAAACATCACAACCTGTGAAATACTTTTCCTGACCCTCGAAATATTCACCATCAGAGGTATATCCTACCCTGTTTTTCTCTCCCTCAAAAACAAACCCCACTCCCTTAGAATCTCCATGCTTGACCGGCGTTGCCCTTATCTTGATGTTACTGATTTTTGTCTCCTTACCGGGTCCTAGAATCTCATATCTCTCCACAGCGTTTAAATGGTAGGGTGAAAAAACAGCTCGATGTTTTTCTCCTCCCTTAATCACATTCTTGCTCCCTATTATGACTCCTCTCTTTTTATTTGCCCCAACGGTCATTGCCTCCACGACCATCTCAGCATCTGCGTAGTGATCAGGGTGTGGGTGGGAAATAATAACCCCTGTAACCTTTCTCAAGGCGACTCTGTACTCCTTTGCCCTGGCCAGTGCCCCAGGGCCAGGATCTATATGAAACATCTGATCATCTATTTCCAGGATCCAGCCCCCAGTAGCTCTCAACTGGTTGATTACAACTATCCTGCCACCACCGGTTCCAAGAAACGTTATCTTTACCATCTTCCCACTTTTCATCCCAACTTTTCAACACTACGGAATAATATATAGATAATTCGTTATATAAAATTAGCCAATTGACTTATCTCTTTCTCGAGAAAATACTTTTGAATAACCCTACTCTCGGTTTAGGTTCTGAGCTAAAATTAAAACTTCTTTTAAGGTCTGACAGTCTCCCACGATAATTAGATCTAGCGAATTGAACCTTGAAATCTAAATCTTCACTACGATTTTTAAGATTCTTCATCTCAATCTCATCACATATATCGCTTTCAGTTAACCTCATAATATCACGATTCAGTTCTGATAGCTTTCCTCCCAGATTCTTCATAGCCTCTACATAATCACCTAAAACATCTTCCTTAAGCACCTCGAAAATATTCGATTCATAGAACATTTTAATCCTAAGATATTTCCCGTTCCCGGTGAATCTGTAAAGGTCATCCAGATGGCTTATTATTTCCTTTGGTCTTAATTCCAGTTTATTGAAAATTTCGTTTGCAGCATCAAAATTCCCCCTATATAAAAGACTGAATGCTATTTTCTCAGCATCCTTCCTGGATCCGTTTTGATTAAAATCTACATATTTAACCCCAAGTTCAAGGAGTTGAGAATCATTCAGGCAAATTCCATATTCATTAGTATCATGTGTACCCAAACCGTAAAGTTCTTTTGCTGCCTTATATGATGGTGCTATAATTTCGATTGTTCCATTCATTTAACCACAAGGAGTTCTTGATGCAAAATTTTAAATTCTTTAAATCACACCAGAAACCCAAAAAGCAGCAATTTTTAAAAAAACTAGGCCTTCTTTACCCTGACTCCTGTCTCTGTGTCCTCAAGAATGTAACCCATTTTCCTGATTTTGTTCCTTATTTTATCTGCTTCCTTCCAGTTCTTTTCCTTCCTAAATTCCTCTCTTTTCTTGATGAGTTTCTCTACCTCAGCAGAGGGCTTGACATTCTGCCAATGTATTGTGAAGACACTTTCTCCAATCCTGATCTTCTCTGCTTTCTCAACTCTTACCTCATCCAGTTCCAATCCAAGAACCTTATCAAATCTCAGAATAGTTTCGTACGCAAGCTTTGCATCATCCTTTCCGATCCCTCCAGAAACCACTTTGTTCATCTCTCTCACGAAATCAAACACCTTTCCCAGCGCTAACGATATGTTCAAATCATCATCCATCGCTTTCTCAAAATCGTTCTCCACCTTTTTAACGAGTTTCTTAACTTTGGGATTTCTTTTCTTCCCCACCCCTATTCCCTTGAGATTGGAGACGAATTCCTGCAACCTTCTGACCGTCTCCTCTGCTGATTTCAATCCATTTTCTGTGAAATTAAGCCTGATTCTGTAATGCCCGGATAGGAGGAGATACCTTATAGCCTTCATGTCATATCTTTTCTCCTCTAAATCCCGGAGGGTATAAAAATTCCCCTTGGACTTGGACATCTTCTCCCCGTTAACAAGAAGATGCCTTGTGTGCAACCAGTAACGCACGAATCTCTTTCCAGTTGATCCCTCTGCCTGGGCGATCTCGCATTCATGATGAGGGAAGATGTTGTCCTCACCACCTGTATGTATATCAAGAGTATCCCCCAGGTACTTCATGCCCATTACAGAGCATTCGATGTGCCATCCCGGGAACCCCCTTCCCCATGGGGAGTCCCACTGCATTATGTGTTTCGGGTCTTTCTTCCACAGCGCGAAATCGAACCAGTTCCTTTTCTCGGGTAGAATCTCTATCCTCTTGCCTGCTTTTAGTTTATCTATGGTGTTTCCGGAAAGCTTCCCGTAATCCTTGAATCTTGTTATGTCATAATAAACAGAACCATTAGCTTCGTAGGCGCAACCCTTCTTTATCAGGATTTCTATTGTCTTGATCATTTCCTTTATATGATCTGTTGCTCTTGGATACTTCATCGCTTTCTTTATGTTCAACTTTTTGATGTCCTCGAAGAACGCCTTTTCGTACTCCCTTGCTATCTGAAATGGGTCCTTCTTCTCCTCCTTTGCCTTCATCTCGATTTTGTCTTCACCCTTTCCGTCAACCTCCTCATCTACTGTCATATGCCCAACATCGGTTATGTTCATAATCTGCCTGACTTTGAATCCCTTATACTCCAGATATCTTCTGAGTACATCAGCAAAGATATACGCACGGAAGTTTCCTATGTGCGCGTAATCATAAACAGTGGGACCACAGTTATACATACTCACCACTCCCCTTTTCAGTGGCTTGAAAACCTCCTTCTTATTGCTCAGGGTGTTGTAGAACTTCAAAACCATGGACATCACTGTTTAATATCTATGAAGCTTTATTTAAAATAATTATAAGCCGCTCAAACAATATTAAATATGGCGATTTTTGGTGGCAAGAAACCCAAAAAGAAGAGGCGAAAAATTCCCATCAGGCGCAGGAGGGTTTACCTGCCCCCAAGCAAAAGGAAACTCATACTAACCTCCAGGGAATACAGACTCTTCAAGAAACAGGAGAAAAAAAAGACAAACTGGTACGAAAGATTTGCTATAGCTGCTGAGAAATTCATAAAAATCAGCCCTGACAAAAGGAGCAGGCAGGATCTGGAGAACGCCATCGCTTTTACCGGAATGAAAATAACCCCGGATTCCGTGATGTCCCTTTTCGTCAGCACTGTTCTTATTTTTGTAATCATAGCGATGGCATTCCTGTTAAGCCAGGTAGTCATGGGAACCCTAACAATGAACCTGATAACAATAGGCATAGCGATAATAATGCTTGGGGTTTTGCTTGGATACTACTTCTTCACCTACCCCAAGACTTTGGTAAAATCCATCCGAGTGAAGGCCTCGTCACAGGTTGTTATCGCTGTCCTCTACATGGTCATATCCATGAGGGCGTCACCGAACCTTGAGAAAGCACTGAGGTTTTCAGCAGCCAACGTTTCTGGTGAGCTTGCATGGGATATGCGTCGGCTTCTCTGGGACATAGAGATGAGGAAGTATTACTCTGCGTCTGATGCTCTGACTGATTACATAGCCAAATGGAAGCCAGAGAATGAGGAGTTTGCAGAGGCCCTGAGGCTCATAAGGGATTCCCAGAGCCACACCCCAGACAGGGCAAGGATAGTTTTGGACGAGGCCTTGGATGTCATACTGAGTGGTACAAAAACAAGAATGAAACACTATGCACAGGAGATGAGAATGCCTGTTATGATTATACATATGATGGGGATTGTCTTGCCAATATTGGGAACAATTATGGCGCCATTGGCAGCTGTTTTCATGTCAGATCTGGTGAGTCCTGTTCACTTCATCATAGGCTACGATGTTGTGCTACCCATCCTAATCCTCTGGTTCATAAACTACACTTTGAGCAAAAGGCCAGTAACCTTCTCCCAGGTTGATATATCAACCCACCCGGATATTCCAAAAGAAGGAAGCTTTTCCGTAGCTGGTAGATCATTCCCTGCTCTACCCGTAGCATTACTGGTTTTGATAATATTAATTGCATACCCTGTGATTTTCTTTGTCCAGAGCCCAGATCTTATATTTTCAGGCATCAAAGGTGATCACAGCATATACTCACTTCTCTACTCCCTAATGATAATACTGGGTGTTGGTTTATCTCTTGCAACCTATTTCCTTCTTTCCAATTTCCAGAGGTCAAGGATGCAGAGCGATATTCAGAGCACTGAGGGGGATTTCGAGCTCGCCCTTTTCCAGTTAGGCAACAGAATCTCAGGTGGAACCCCAACAGAGCTTGCGATACAAAAATCAATAGATGATGTGAAGGACCTGAAGATCGCCGACCTGTTCAGGTTGACGCTCAGGAATATCCGGAACCTGGGTATGACCTTTGAGGAGGCTTTGTTTAACAAGAAGTGGGGGGCCCTCAGATATTATCCATCCAAGCTGATAAGAAACATAATGTACGTGATAGTTGATACTGCGAAAACAGGAGTTCGCTACGCCTCGGAGTCCATGCTCAGGATTGCAAGATACCTCAAGAATGTCAGGGAGACGCAGGAGTACATAAGGGAACTGCTCTCTGAGACAGCGTCCTCAATGAAGTTCCAGGCATACTTCCTAACACCTCTCATCACCGGACTGATAGTCTCCATGACCGACATAATAGTCAAGGTCCTGGCAACCCTGGGCGAGTATCTGGAGGGAGCGGGTTTCGGGACAGCAATGGGGCTTGAAAGTATATCAGGTATCTTTGGCAACATGGAAAGCTCCACGTCCCCCGAGATGTTCCAGTTCGTTGTAGGGATCTACCTTCTAGAAGTTGTGATAATCCTCGGCATATTCACCACAAGGATAATGCATGGCGAAAACAAGGTAACCCAGTGGTACTCAATAGGCAAAATACTTGTGGTGGCGTTGATAATCTACTTCCTTGTTGCAATGTTCTCGAGCTCACTGTTCGGAGAACTCATCGAAAACGCGCTCTCAGGCCTGGGAATAATAGGCTAGCGATAGATTTAGCGGGTCTCCTTCTCAATATTAACTTTATAAATGCTAAGACCAAAATCTAACCCCTATGAGCGATAAAAACGGCACTGTAAATTGTGAAAGACCCGGTTGCAACAAAGAGATTCCTGCAGATTTAGCTGTATACGTAAAAAAAGGATCATATTGTCCTGGTGAATGTGCAGAGTGGATAATGAAATTCTACAAGAAGATGGCATCAATATCCAACTCCTCAGGACAATCATCCGTAAACGATCCTAATATGTTCAAAAGCAAGAAATTGAATAGCGCACTGGGTTTAAAACCAACAAAGTATCGAACTCACTTATGAGCAAACACTATCTGTATTCCCTTCGTTTTCTTATCAACCTTTCCGAAGCCTATCCTTAGCATCTGAATTACGTCTCCTACCCTCAGGTTTTTCATGGAGGGTTCTCCAATTCCCTCCAGAATCCCATCGGGTTTCACTACTTTAATCAGGATTCCTTTCTCCGGAACCCATTGCAGTTTCTGGATTTTCTCACCGATTTCCTGGGATCTGCTGGGCTTAGGCTTCTTCCTGAGTTTGACGTTGAACAAATCTAGAAGTCTTACCTCCTTTCCTGAGAATTTCCTGAAATCCTGTCTGGATATATGGATTTTTGATGTAACATGTATCTCCCTTGTATCTCTCCTGTCCGGATGCTTCTGAACAGAAACGGTTTTTCCAACCCCAAGTTCCTTTATACAATCACCCACATCTATTTCCACAGGATCGATCACAACCCTGTACCTCTCAGCCTCGGGGTCGATAACCTTCCTGTTGATTCCGTACAGGGTTTCCCACTCTATATTGATATCATGTTTTGTCAGGCTGCACTGCATTGCGAAAAGCCTGAAGGCCTCTGGACTGAATCCCCTCCTCAGCAAGGCCCTGACTGTTGGAAGACTCGGGTCATCCCAACCAGATATCTTCCCTGATTTTATCCTCTCAACAACGTCTCTTGTGTGGAGTTTCTCTCCTGGCAGATAGATCATTCCGAAGTTTATGGTTACTGGCGAATCCCAGTCCAGTGCCTCGTATATTCTTTTCTGTACAGCAGTGTTGTGCTCATGTTCCTTCCCTCGGAAAACATGCGTTATTCTAAGAACATGGTCATCTATTGCACAGGAATAGTTGTACAAAGGCCACAACTTGTACTTGTTTCCCTTGCGAGGATGTTTCGCCTTGTTCACCCTCAGAAGCGGTGGATCCCTGAGAACAGGGTTTGGGTCCTGCATTGATGTCTTCAACCTGAACACAACTTCCCCGTCCTTATAGTTCCCTCTTTGTGCCTTATTCCAGAAACCCAAGTTTTCTTTTGGTGAATAATCTCTACATTCACAGTTCTGGTTCTTGAGCTTTAGTTTTCTAAACCTTTCAGCAGGGCAGAAGCATGCATAAATCTTCGAGTCCTTGATGAGCTTCTCTGCATACTTGTAGTATGTTGGGATATGATCCGACTGCATGACAAGCCTGTTCCACTTAACCCCCACATCCCTAAGGTCTTCCTTTATCATGTCATAGTATTTCTTTTCCACCTTCCTGGGGTCTGTGTCCTCAATCCTTACGATGAATCTGCCCTTGTACATCTTCGCATAAAGATACGAAAGCATCACAGCCCTGGAGAGCTGGAATATGCTCAATGGACCAGTAGGAGAGGGAGCAAACCTTGTAACCACCCTTCCCTTGACAGCGTCCCTGAGCGGGGGCAAACCCTCCTGAACCCTGACCTCCCGCTCCAGCATATCAGGAGCAAGAGATTCTAGGCGTTTTTTCTGCTCCTTAAGGGAAAGGGAGTTAACGGTCTTGACTATACTGGTAACGTCTTCTCTCACATCTTCTGCCATTGACCTTAGTTCCGGTTCCGATGCCATCACCTTTCCCACAACGGATCCTATATTGGCTTTACCGCCATAAAAAACAGCATTCTGAAGCGCATACTTCATTATTATGCCCCTTCTATCCTCTGATGTCATAATAATATTTTAACCAGGGGTATTAAAAAACAGAGAGTATTCTAACACCTAACAGAAATATAAAAACAAAAAGAGAGGTTTTTGGCCATCTCTTTTCAAATCAATTCAGCTAGGTTTTGAAGAAACCCTGCTCTTACATTTCACCTATTTTCTTTGAAACGAAATCCTTTATTGTCGCATCGTCAGGGATTGCGAGAGATTTCTTGAATCTCTTGCTTCCGTCAGGAAGGAAGAATCCTCTTGATATTGCTATGAATTCATTCTCACCTTCTTCTGATTTTGCCTTCTTTCTTGCGACCTCAAGGAAGTTGTTCTTCCCGAACTTTATTTCTTCTGCCTTGATTGTCTCGAATTCTACCATTGTATGACCTCCGTTTTTTATTTCTCACTGCCCAAAAAAAACAAGAGCAATGCAGTGCATGTTCGCTTTTTCAGAATAGTATTGGGTATTTATAAAGCTTTCGGTGACGCTTAGAGGACTTATATAATTTCAAAACCAAATATATAGTATGGTAAAGCGTTCCATAAAGAAGCGGACCACTTTTTCTTATCCTTACAATCTAATTGCTATACTTATTGTTGGTATCGTTGTTGGGTTTTTAATTGGCTTGGTATCTACACTTGATATATATGAATATGAACCCCCAGTTTTCGCATTCTCGAGTGGGGATAACACGACATATTTGGATATTTATGAAGGAGAGAGATTAACGATATCATTCCCAAACGAAGATAACATCTCAATTGGAAATCTGGATGATACCACCTTCTTTGTTAATCCAGAAGAGGAGATAGCATCCATAACAGAAGAGAATATAATTGACGAGAGGATACAGGATATTGCCGGGGAACCTACTGTCTTCATCATTCTGAGCGGAAATAACATAACATATCTGGAATTGTATGAAGGAAAAAAGGCAATAGTGGGTTTTTCGAGTGGAGAGAACCTGACGATAGCAAACATCGATGGTGTTAATTACTTTATCGAATACGGAGAGAAGGGAACAGAATCCATAACAGAAGAGGAGATGGATGACGAGGAAATAGAAAACCTAGTCGGAGAGGCGAGGAGGAGACCAAGGAGAAGAAGACCAAGACCAAGACCAAGGTGTGATGATTCTGGTGATGGTGGGAAAAACTACTATGAAAAAGGAACCACGAAAAAGGGGACAAGGAGCAAAACCGATTTCTGTATAAACAGTAAAAAACTCAGGGAATATTACTGTAAAGGTAACAGGATTGCCTCAGTACGTTATGATTGCAGTAAAAAAGGAATGGTTTGCAGAAAAGGCAGGTGCGTTGAAGATACCATAACTTGTTCTTCTTGTTCAGACTGCACATCAAAGCTGGACGGCACTTACAGAGTTGTAAAGCTAAGTAAAAACATCAATGTTCCCTCCGGAGCCAGTTACTGCGTTAAATTCGGTGCCAACAACGTTGTTTTCAATTGCCAGGGAAATCGGATTAATGGTAACGGAAAGAAAGGTGTTAGCGGAATAGTGGCTGAAAATAAGCGAGGAATCAAAATCAGGAACTGTGTTTTGAGTGACTTCGGTGATACATGGGGTTATAGTGAGAGCGCGATCCGTTTAATCAGAACCACGGGAAGCTTAGTTATAGGAAACACCATTCGTGGTGGGAACGATGGAATATATTTGGACAGCTCCCCTGGAAACAAAATCAAAAACAATATTGTGACAGACAGTGGCTGGATGGGAATAGCTGTCCTTTTCGGTTCCAATAATAACATCATTGAGAAAAACGATATTAAGAGAGCGAGACACTGTGGAATAACATCCTGTATTAATGTTAACGGTAACATACTCCATAATAACTCTATAACCGTGTCTGAAGAAGGGATATGTCTCTGCGCCGGTTCTTACAACAACATACTGACCGATAACTATGTCTGCTTTAATGGTCTTGACATTGGTGCCATAGGCGGGGACGGATACGGTCATGGCAACATATGTGACACAACACAGAACTGGCGCGATTCAGGATATAATGTAACAAATGGTTGCACACATCCTTGTCCTAGATAAACCAGGCAGTTTCTAGCAATTGAAAACATTTAAAAACAAGCGCTGTAAGTATTGAGTATGAAATGCGTGGTTCTTGCTGGTGGGTTTGCGAAGAGGATGTGGCCACTCACAATGGATTTTCCCAAGTCACTTCTCCCGGTTGCAGGAAAACCCGTGATCGATCACATAATTGAGAAAATAGACAAAATCCATGATTTGGATGAGATATATGTATCCACCAACAAGAGGTTCGAGGATATATTCAATAAGTGGATCAAGGATTACGATTCAAAGAAGAAGTCCAAAAAGAAAATAATCCTTGTAGTCGAACCCGCCCTCAAAGAGGAGGAGAAATTTGGTTCCATAAAGGCGATTGATTATTTCATAAAACAAAACAAGCTAAACGAAGATGTCCTGATAATAGGTGGGGACAACCTATTCCACTTCGATCTGAAGGACTTTCTGGATTTCTCAATAGAAAAGAAAGCCCCCACGGTTGCCTTTTACGATATGAGGGACATTGAGAAGGTCAGGAGAAGATTCGGGGTCTGCGTCCTAGATGGAAACGCAAGAATAAAGGAGTTCCAGGAAAAACCCGATAAACCGAAATCCACTCTCGTTTCCACATGTATCTACTACTTCCCAAAAAACAGCCTTAAAATGATATCCAAGTATCTGAAGGATAAGAACAATCCTGACGCTCCTGGATACTTCATAACCTGGATGAGCGAGCGAATTCCTGTGTATGGTTTTGTATCCAAGGAGAAATGGTATGACATAGGTTCTCAGGAAACCTATAAGCAAGCGGACAGGGACCTAAGAAGCGAAAAATGATTCTGGTGATATTATGACAGAATGTGTCAACAAGGAGAAGAACCTGGAAAGCTGCACCTGCACGTATCCGGGCTGTTCGAGAAAGGGAATCTGCTGTGAGTGCATACGCCATCACAGGGAAGCAGGCGAGATTCCAGGTTGCTTGTTCCCGAAAGAAGCCGAGAAGACGTTCGATAGGTCCGTCAGAAAATTCATTGAGACCGCGAGCAGGGGTTAAGAAATCACTCTATAACGGTTCCCCTGAATTTTCTCCCCAAAAGGAAGGAATCGAGATTCTTCAGTCCCCTTCCATTCATCATCACTACCCTTAAACCCAGTTTCTGGGCCTCCTTTGAAGCCACAGGATCGAATGGTTTGTTCAGGCCGGGATCCCATTTGTCTCCCACGATCTTTCTGAAATCCTTCCAGGATATCCTCTTTATGGGCTTCACTTTTCTGTACTTGGCAGGGTCTTTGTCATAAACATAATCAACATCAGAGAGGTTTATAAGGGTCTTGACCTTGAACTGTTTCGCAAGCAGGACAGCATCGTAATCCGTTGAAAACCCAGGTTCCCAGCCAGCTGCTATGAGAACCCTCTCCCTGAAATCTACCCTTTTCTTGGGATCCTTCACTATCTCTTTTTTAGCGTAGTCCCTGAATATCGTCCTGAGAAGATGTGCATTCAGCCTCGTTGTATGGATTCCCAACCAATCTATATCATCTCTCTTAAGCTTCACAATACCGGAGGCAGCCCTCTGGTATTTTCTACAGGTTTTGCCTCCACCAGAGATTATTATGAATCTTTTTCCCCTCTTGATGTGCTTGATAATGAGCCTCCTGAAATTCTTCAGAAATTTCACGTTTATCTCCCCAGGAACTATTATCGAGCCCCCAAGGCTTATCACTATTATCTCTCTCATCAGAATAGAATTCGCACAAGGAGTTAATAAAGATTTAAAGGATAATTCACTTTTGTATATCTTTGTATATCAGGCTCTCTGCTCTACTCTTACCTTCCGATATGATTCTGAATAATGTTATATAAGAACTGGGCATACCCACGTCTCCTACATCTTCAGTTAATCCCATACCTTCGCCCAATCTTATGGCAAGAAAGTTTTTCTGTAAACCTTCATCAGCCTTGTTATACTTAGAAAGTGCACCTCTTGGGTTTTCATCCATCTCATCTTTCGCTTTTCTCATTAAAGATAAAATATCACCTAATTCCATATCTAAAATAAATCGAAAAAGATTTAAATTATTTTATTATCCACAAAATTTACGTCAATCTCCAGACCTCAGATTTTTATATCTTAAATTTAATTATTCATTCCAGATTAATTTTATCGAGGTTTGGCCATGGCCAAGAAAGAAACCAAAAAGGAGAAAAGAGAAGAAAGGAGAAGCGAATTCATCGCCAGATTCAAGGAGTTCCTCCACAAGAAATACTACAAGGAAGCGGTCAAGGCAGCGACTGAGGAGAAGGCGCTGGAAGTGGATTTCAAGATCCTTGACAAGTATTCCCCTGAGCTTGGAGAATTCCTTCTAAGTAACCCTGAGGATTTCTTTGAGATAGTTGAGGAAGCAGTCAAGCAGACTGAACTCCCTGGTCCAGTAAATATAAGGTTCATGAACCTTCCGGAGCCCATTAACATAAGGAACCTTCGATCGAAGCACATGAGAAAATTCCTCGCGGTTGAGGGGACTGTCAGAAAGGCATCAGAGATAAGACCCGAGATCATGAAGGTGATGTGGGAATGCCCTGATTGTGGGGAAACAACAGGCAGGGAAAGAAGTGGTGGTATCATACCCAAGCTGTTTGAGTGTAAATGCGGGAACAAAAGGGATTTCAAGAAGGTTGAGGAACAGATGATAGACACGAGGTGGATTACCATCGAAGAGCCATTCGAACTGACAGAGGGAGACAGACCTTCACAGGTTACGATCATGCTCACAGAAGACCTTGTTTCTCCAGAGGGCAGAAGACTCACTGATCCCGGTAACAGGATAAAGATAACAGGAACACTGAAGGAGATTCCCCGAGGGAAATTCCAGACTGCGAAGCTCGATTTCTATGTGGATGCGAATCATGTTGAACCCGTGGATATAGGGTGGGAGCACCTGGAGATAACCAAGGAGGATGAGGAGAAGATAAAAAAGCTTGCAAAGGACACCAAGATTTACGATCTACTTGTTGATTCCCTTGCTCCGTCCTTGTATGGACTGAGGGAGATAAAGGAATCCATCCTAATGCAGCTGTTCGGTGGTGTGCCTGCGGACCTGAAGGACAGGACACATATAAGAGGAGACATTCATATCCTACTCATAGGGGATCCCGCATCTGGAAAATCCCAGCTTCTGAAGCTCGTTCCTGATATTGTTCCCCGTGGAAGATACGTCTCAGGGAAGGGGGTCACGGGCGCGGGGCTGACAGCAACTGTCACAAAGGATGAGCAGTTCATGGGCGGATGGGTCTTGGAGGCAGGAGCCCTGGTTTTGACGAACAAGGGTCTGCTTGCTGTGGATGAGTTCGAGAAGATGACGGTAGAGGACCAGGTTGCTATGCACGAGGCACTTGAACAGGGGACGATATCCATTGCAAAGGCAAGTATAGTGGCAACTCTTCCAGCCAGGACAGCTGTCCTCGCAGGCGGAAATCCCAAGTTCTCAAGATTCGATCCTTACGTTCCCATATCAAAACAGATAACCGTCCCAGACACTCTGCTTACAAGGTTCGATCTGAAGTTCGCAATGAGGGATATACCTGATGCAGAGCAGGACAAGCTCATGGCAGAGCATGTTATAAAAACAAGGGAAGACGAGGATTACGAAGAATCCAAACCAAAAATAGAACCAGACTTCATAAGGAAATATATTGCATACACAAGGGAGCACTGCGCACCCAAAATCGTTCCAGAGGTTGGGAAGTTGCTGAAAAACTTTTACATAAAGACCAGGAAAAAGGCTGAGGGAGCATCAGCCCCGGTTCCCATAACCCTTCGTCAGCTGGAAGCACTTATGAGGATTGCACAGGCGTCCGCGAAAATACAGTTACAAAAAGAGGTAAGAAGGGAAGACGCCCAGAGGGCGATAAAGCTAATGAAAGCCTCCCTGCGACAGCTTGGTTTTGACCCTGAGACAGGAATGATAGATGTTGACAGGTCAGAGGGAGCGGTAACATCAGCAGAGAGGTCAAGGATAAGGGTAATCCTTGACATAATTGAGGAACTATCCGCCACCAAGAAGGAGCTCTTGGTGGAGGACATAATAAAGGCAGCAAAGAAGGAAGGAGTAGAGGAAGTTGAGGAGATACTGGAGAAGCTCAAGAGGGAAGGAATGCTTTTCGAGCCCAGCCCGGGATACGTGCAGAAGGTTTAAATAATTTAGTTACTATTTATTTGGTATGACAGGATGGGCTATACCAAGTATTGATTTTTTTATAGAATTAGGCAACAATTTCAGATCGAGGAAGGAAAAGGCACACGATAACGCTCTAAAGGCAGCTCAGGACGGCGATAGAGAGCTTATGAAAAAGTACCTTAAAGAAGAAAATATTTACAGAATGGTACTTAGTGAAAAGCCATTATCATACAGGGAAAAGAGAGATTTCCTGAGTATATATCTGAAAAATAAAAAATAAGAAAGGGCTTGAACCCAAAGCCTTAAAAAATTTCGCAACAATTGTTTCTCAGTGATTTCTATGCCAAAATTCTTGGGAGGCGAACTTCCCAAAGGGATATCCTATGATTTGGATGATATGATAATTATCCCTGGCTTTACAGAAAAGGATGCTACTTATGAAAATGTAAAACTGGAAACAGAATTAGCTCCAAACGTGATTCTACGATACCCGTTCATGGCAGCTGCCATGAGCTGTGTTAGTGGACATGATATGACATTGGAATGTGCAAAGAACGGAATAATGGCAGTTGTCCCCAGATCCCTTGCGATTGAGGAGCAATCAGAAATAGTGAAAAGAACCAAAGAGCAGGAGGTGAAGGAGGGAGAAATAGAGTTCAATACAGATCCTGTTATGATTAAGGATCTTAGGAAAACTATTAGAGATGCTGTGGAACTTTACAATGAGTACGGACACTCAAACATACCCATAGGTGATGATTTTCGATGTCTTAAAGGAATGTTCAAATATCAGGAGGGCATACCCGGTGCTTTTTTGGATATGGATTTGGAAACGGCCTTGGAAAATGTCAAAAAGGGGAATAATTACCTGGGTGAGATAATAAAACCATTTGATCTAAAATCTTCAAGACATGGAATCGATTACTTCTTAGATACCGATTCAAAGGAGGATTTAAGCAAAGAAATGGATGAAAAGAAGATCAAGGTGATACCAATAATAAAGAAAGATGGTGCCTTGACAGAACTCGCATTCATACACGAATACCATGGTTATATGGTAGGGGCAGCAATTCATACGTACCCAGGATGGGAAGAAAGGGTAAAGAAGCTTATTGACGTCGAAACCGATATGATATTCATTGATACATCCGATGCGAGATCTAGATTCCAACTTGACGTTATTTCTGAATTCAAGAAGAAATATCCTGAAATTCCGTTATGTGCAGGGAACATTGTGAGCGGTGAGGGTTACAAAGAACTCGTTGAGGCGGGGGCAGACCTTGTTAAGTATGGTATGGGTTCTGGCGGGGCATGCATAACATCAGTGCGCAGGGGACCTGGTAGAGGTATTTTGAAAGCCTCGGATGATATTTGGAACACGAAAGAGAAAATGGATAAAGACCACCAAAGACCCATAATTGCTGATGGTGGTATAGGGGTAAGATTAATTAAAATGATTAAAGCAGGGGGTTATGAAGCAAGAGTTTATGAACACAATCCAGCGAGCATATTGAAAGCTCTTGGTTTTGCAGATGCTGTTATGATGGGAACTGCTTTCAATATGCTTATGGAGGCACCCGGTAAAACATTGGAATTCCATGGCAAAAAATACAAGGAGAGATGGGGTGAGGGATCCCTTAAGGGTATTTCAATGGCAAGATATGGTATTGGAGAATCAGTGAAAAGAGCATTGGTTGAAGAGGGAGTCTATGATTTGGTTAGCTTGGAGGGGAGACTCAAACCATATCTAGAAAAAACTGCCTTGAACATTGCAATGACCATTGGTAACAATGTTGGTGCCAGGGACCTGAAAGAGTACAGAGAAATAATGACTTACGAATTGTTATCCCCAACCGCATGGAGAAAAACAGGGGTTGAGTAAGGTTTTGCTTATGAGAAGAACAGCAGTTATAGGAATGCAGTGGGGTGATGAGGGAAAGGGAAAGGTTATAGACCACCTGCTCAGAAACGAGAAATATAATGTTGTTGCAAGGTACGGTGGCGGAAGGAATGCAGGCCATACGCAGGTTGATGAGGATGGCAGGGAAGCCATAACACATCTTCTTCCCCAGGGTGTATTGAAACCGAATGTTTATAACCTGATTCTTGCTGACGTCATGATTGACCCTCTGGGGCTCATTGAGGAGATGAGGGAACTGCAGGAGATGGGCCACCACATCAGTCCTGAAAACCTCGGGATAAGCGACAGGGCGCAGATTACCCTGCAATACCACAAGGATTTTGAAAGGAAACAGGAAAGGAGAAAGGGTAGGAAAGCTGTAGGAACCACTATGAGAGGCATAGGCCCTACAGCAGTTTCGAAGTACGGAAGGGAACCCTTGATGTTTGAGGAGTTCGTGAATCCTGGTTCCTTCGAGAGGTTTCTGGAATCGCTACCGAAGAGCTACAGGAACTTTCCCGGATTTCTCAGGTCATTAGTCACCAGGAGCGGAAACATGGTCGCGAATGGTGTCAATGTCAGAAAATACTTGGAGATGTACGAGCAGGCAGCAGATTTCCTTCAATCCTTCAAGGTTAATGAGGCAGAGATTATAGAGCGAATGAAAGATAAGAACTGGGTTTATGAGGGGGCGCAGGGCATTCTGCTTGATGTTCTTTACGGTTCAATACCATATGTAACCTCTTCAACCCCCTACAACCCCCCATCAGACACGAACTTGAGGATGGGTGTAGCGAAGGCGTACATAACGAGGGTTGGTGGCGGCAACCTCCCCAGCAGGATGGAGCCCGATGATGAAGAAAAGATAAGAGGCATCAGAGGCGAGACAGCTGGAGCAGAGTTCGGTGCAACAACAGGAAGACCAAGGAATTGTGGGTGGTTTGATGCTGTTGCTACCAGTCACTCGGTCCGTATAGGAAGGATTGACGAGATGGAACTCACAAAGCTTGACAGGCTGTCAGAATTCCCGACAATAAAGGTGGGGACGGGGTACAAGGTAGGGGGCGACGTAATAACACATTTCCCCGCTGACAGGTTTGATTTCGAGAATGCTAGAGCCGTTTATGAAGAGTATCCGGGATGGATGTTTGATATTTGTAATTGCAGGGAACATGGGGATCTGCCGCAGAAT
>JABAOH010002986.1_pt2 | contig 26382 bp, 26 predicted proteins | sample 7062181 | NCBI WGS metagenome assembly JABAOH01 (sample SAMN14538630, study PRJNA623070) | marine sediment metagenome | biome: marine biome [ENVO:00000428]; feature: marine pelagic biome [ENVO:01000023]; material: deep marine sediment [ENVO:00002113]; isolation source: pool of 5 deep marine... | reverse complement strand
GGGCTACGGCGATGTTGAGTGCAGTCTGCCCCCCGATAGTCGGAAGCAGGGCATCAGGCCTTTCCCGTTCGATTATTTTTGCAACAAATTCAGGAATCAACGGCTCGATATACGTCCTGTCGGCAAACTCCGGGTCGGTCATTATGGTTGCAGGATTCGAGTTAACGAGAATTACCCGGTACCCCTCTTCCTTCAGTGCCTTACAGGCCTGCGTACCCGAATAATCGAACTCGCATGCCTGGCCTATGATAATTGGCCCTGATCCGATTATCATGATGCTCTCAATGTCAACTCTTCTGGGCATTGCCTATTGTCCTCTCAGGCGTATCGATCGATTATCCCTGCAGCGATATTTACCCTCTGGCCGACATGCTTCTTTCCAGAGTAGGAGGAAATTTCGGTGGGCGCGAATGGTGTCGCCACGCCAAGACGGGACGGTCCCAATTTCTCAAGCCCACGCACTTTCCATATACTCGTAAAATCTGTTGAATATATACCGGGAATCGTGAGGTCCCGGCGATGCCTCGGGGTGGTACTGGACCGAAAAAACATGCAGGTCTGGAATTTCTAATCCCTCTACCGTGTCGTCGTTTAAATTAATATGTGTAACGACAGCACTCTCTTTGATCGAACTCGCATCAACCGAAAAGTTGTGATTCTGGCTCGTGATTTCAACCTTGCCGGTTGCAAGGTCAAGCGTCGGCTGATTCAAACCGTGGTGGCCAAACTTCAATTTGTACGTGTTTCCGCCGAGGGCAAGACCGATTATTTGATGGCCGAGGCATATCCCGAATACGGGAAGGTTCCCCAGGGCTCTTTTGACCGTTTCGACTACGTAAGGAACTCCCATCGGGTCTCCGGGGCCATTCGATAGGCACAGCGCATCGAATTTTTTCTCTTGCAACGTTGAAAAGTCGGTGCCCGCCGGGTAAACAGTGACCTTGAATCCGTGTGAAACGAGCATCCTGAGGATGTTTAACTTTACCCCGCAATCGATAACGGCAACATGTGGGACCCGTTTGCATCGCTTATAGTGTTCGTCGGCCCTTGCGTACCCCTTTCGAAGATCCCAATCTCCCTCTTTCCATTCGAACGGTTCGCGGCAGGTAACGTACTTCACCAGGTCACGTCCCTCAATGTCCAACACCATCCCTGCTTTTTTAACGAGCTCGCCCATGTCCCCGCACTCTGTCGAGATGACTCCGCGCATGGACCCTTCTTCCCGTATCATCTTTGTGATCATCCTGGTATCGACACCCCAGATACCCACGATGCCTTGTCTGGTAAGAAACGATCCGAGAGATTCTGCCGATCTAAAGTTCGATGGAATATCCCAATATTCTCTGACGATAAACCCTTCGACCCACGGCCGAAAGGATTCCACGTCTTCTCCATTTACGCCGTAATTTCCTATCTCGGGGTAGGTCATGAGAACGATCTGCCCTTTGTATGATGGATCGGTGAGGATCTCCTGGTATCCTGTCATCCCGGTGTTGAATATTACCTCGCCGTCTGTCTCTCCTTCCGCTCCAAAGGAGAATCCCTCAAAAAATGCTCCGTTTTCAAGTGCGAGAAATGCTTTTTTCATGAGACAACCACCTGTTCCTGTCTGTATACTATCTTACCATTCACCACGGTCATGACGACTTTCCCTTTCATCTCCCTCCCGATAAATGGGCTGTTTTTCGATTTGGAAAGGATCATATCCTCTTGAAAAATGTACCGCGCCTTCGTGTCAACTATGGCCAGATCAGCAACGGCTTTTTTCTTAATGGATCCCCCATCAATATTCAGTATTTTAGATGGCTTATATGACAATAGTTTAACTAACTCTTTTATACTTATCCCGCTTCTTTCGCCCGTTTCCAGTAGAAGGGGAAAGGCGGTCTGAAACCCGATGATGCCGTTTGCAGCTTCCTGGAATTCGCAGTTTTTCACCAGATCCTCGTGAGGAGCGTGGTCGGTTGCGACGCAGTCTATGGTCCCGTCCTTGATTCCTTCGATGAGACCCTGTCTGTCATACTCAGTCCTGAGAGGAGGGTTCATCTTCGCTCTCGTGTTATACCCTACAACATCACGTTCAGTCAGCGTCAGGTAATGCGGCGCCGTCTCCGCGGTAACGCCGATACCCTTCTCCTTGGCATCGCGTATCAGCTCAACCCCTCGCTTCGTCGATAGGTGAGCTATGTGGATTTTGGCGCCCGTATATTCCGCGAGCAAAATATCTCTTCCAATCATTATCTCCTCGGATACAGACGGAATGCCCGGCAGCCCCAGAATTGTCGAAATTTCGCCCTCGTTCATGAACCCCTCTTGGCTGAGACCGGCATCCTCTTCATGAAGTATCAGCGTAGTATCGAACATTTTTCCATAATCCATCGCTCGAATCATGATACGGGAGTTCATTACAGGCTGACCGTCGTCGGAAAAAGCAACGGCACCCGATATGATAAGTTCACCAAAATCGGTGAGCTCTTCACCTTTTAAATTACGGGTTATCGAGGCAACGGGTAAAACTTTGACAGATCCTGCCTTCCTTGCCTTCTCGATAATATATCTCGTGATCTCCGGATTATCATTTACCGGGTCCGTATTTGCCATGCACACGACCGATGTGAATCCTCCGAAGGCTGCGGCTCTCGTTCCGCTCGCTATGTCCTCCTTCCACTCGAAACCCGGTTCTCTCAAGTGACAGTGGAGGTCGATAAAACCGGGCATGACGTGCAAACCCGTTATATCTATGAGCTCGAAATCGGACTCGGCAGGATATTCTCCCCTCCTTACGAGATCAGCGATTTTTCCTTTTTCTATGATGATATCCAGTTCGGCTATGGTATCGGACTCAAAATCAATTACGGTGCCGCCATGAAAAACAATCATCTGCTCCCTCCCTGCGGTTCTTCCTCACCCCTCACCGATGAGAGAAGATAAAGTACCGCCATTCTTACGGCAACGCCCGATTCGACCTGCTGCAGAACCACAGACTTTTCGCAATCTACGAGATCATCTGTTATTTCCCAGCCTCTATTGACTGGGCCGGGGTGCAATATTATCGCATCGCCCTTAGCCTTTCCGAACCGCTCTTTATTGAGCCCGAAGTATCTTACGTACTCCCGTATCGAGGGAAAGAAACTCGACTGCATCCTTTCCATCTGAATTCGCAAAACGATAATGATATCCTTGCCCTTGATAGCCTCGTCCAAATCCCAGGTAGCTTCAACACCCAGTGAATTAAATTTTCGCGGCAGTAACGTGGGAGGACCACAGACCGTCACACGGGACCCCAGCTTCAACAGAGCCTGAATGTCTGACCTGGCCACACGGCTGTGTAACACATCTCCCAGAATGAGCACCTTCAACCCGTCCAAAGAGCCCTTGTTCTTCCTCAAAGTATAGATATCAAGCAGTCCTTGTGTCGGATGCTCGTGCTGACCATCTCCGGCATTGACAACCGATACCTTTAGTTTTTTCGAAAGGAAGAACGGTGCCCCTGATGCAAAGTGCCGTATAACCAGGATATCGGGCCTCATTGCCTCGATATTCCTCGCCGTGTCAAGGAGCGTTTCCCCTTTTTTGACGCTGCTTGAAGTGGACGTGAAGTTTATCACGTCGGCGGAGAGTCTCTTTCCGGCTATTTCGAAGGAAGTGCGGGTCCTCGTACTCGGCTCGAAAAAGAGATTCACAACGGTTTTGCCGCGAAGAGATGGCACTTTCTTTATATCGCGGGACATAACCTCTTCCATCGACTTTGCCGTTTCCAGAACCAACTCTATCTCTTCCCGCTCTATATCTCTGAGCGAGAGAAGGTCTTTACTTTTCATCGTTTTGATCATCTTCGGTCCTCTCCCCGATATCGACGCTCCAGTTATCTATTCCTTCCGTCATTTTTACGTTTACAACCTCGCTTCTCGATGTGGGGACGTTTCTCCCCACGTAATCTGCCCTTATGGGAAGCTCCCGGTGCCCGCGGTCGATGAGCACCGCCAATTGTATCGACCGGGGTCTCCCAAAGTCGATGATCGCGTCCATGGCTGCCCTTATTGTTCTTCCCGTGAAGAGCACGTCGTCGACGAGAATCACCACTTGTTCGTCTATGGGAAACGGTATTTCCGTTTTTTTCAGGCGGGGATGATATCCTATACGCGAAAGGTCATCCCGGTAAAGCGTTATATCGACGTAGCCGGAAGGGATTTCGAGGCCTTCGATTTTCATGATTTTTTCTTTGAGCAAATCCGCAAGGGGAATTCCACCCGTGCAGATCCCTATGAGTGCCAGTTCTCCCGCCCCCTTATTTTTTTCCAGAATCTCATGGGCAATTCTCGACAGCGCCCTATCGATACTTTTTCCATTCATTAACATTTTTCCGCTACCGCCTGTCATAAATCCTCCAACATATTCTATTTATGGACAAAAAAAAACCCTCTCGCCCGTCACGAGAAGGTTGGAAGATAAAACAACTTGTCGTTCACAATTTCTCCTTTGCTGGCCTCACTGGATCAGCTTAAAAGGTAAATTCACTATACCATTCTTTCCCCGGACAGGTCAATATAATTCCCTTTTCTGTTGAAAATTTGGCACAAATGATACAGCTCACATCCTTCGGGGCAGGCAGCTGACAGGGCAGTTCACCTACATACCCCTCCTCTTTCCTGCATCCTTCTATCGGAATTTGCCAAGGCCCCTGGTCTATCATCGCTTCAATAAATTCAGTGTATCAGATCCCCGATTCTTCCCCATCTGATGCGCTCCGGCCATTTCCAGAACTGATACCAGCTCGCATCGGGAGTGTTCTTGATGGAGAAATAAATGATAAAAGCCTTTCCCACAACATCGGATTTTTCGACAAAACCCCAGAATCTCGAATCGTAACTTCTGTCCCTGTTGTCCCCTTCGACGAAAATTTTTCCTTCAGGGACGGTGATGGGACCGAAATTGTCTCTCCTGGGTACGATTTGTCCGCTTTCAACATATTGCGTGTAGGGCTCATCCTGCAATTCGCCATTGACGTAGAGACGCTTGTTTCTTATTTCGATGACGTCGTTTTCGACCCCTACTACCCGTTTAATAAAATCTTTCGATTTATCCTCGGGAAATATGAATACGATCACATCCCCGCGCTCCGGTTCCTGGAACTCAAAGAGCCTTTTCTTGATGAAGGGAATCCTGATACCGTAGATAAACTTGTTCACGAAGATGTGGTCCCCTATAAGGAGGGTCGATTCCATGGATCCGGAAGGTATTTTAAAAGCCTGAACGACGAAAGTTCTGATAAAGAGGGCTATAATAAGCGCTATGATCAGCGCCTCGAGGTACTCCCTCAGGGTACTCTTTTTTCTCACTCCCTCAACGCTTGTCTCTGACTGGCCGGTTTTTTTCTCCATCACCTATTCCTTTATCATGAGAATTGCGAGAAAGGCTTCCTGAGGAATTTCGACTGTGCCAACCTGCTTCATCCTCTTCTTGCCCTCCTTCTGGCGCTCTAAGAGCTTCCTCTTCCTCGTCACATCTCCGCCGTAACATTTGCCCAGGACATTTTTCCTCATAGCTTTGATCGTCTCCCGGGCGATTACTTTTGAACCTACTGCGGCCTGAATTATGATGTCAAATAACTGCCTTGGGATCAATTCCTTTAACTTTTGCCCCAGTTCCTTTCCCCTCCTGTACGATTTTTGACGATGCACAATCGTCGAGAGAGCATCGACCTTCTCCTTGTTGATGAGAATGTCCAGAAGAACGAGATCGGATTTCTGATAACCCGCAAATTCATAATCAAGCGAGGCGTATCCTCTCGAGAGGGTTTTGAGCCTATCGTAAAAATCGAGGACAATCTCATTGAGAGGGAGATCATAGGTCAAAATAACACGGTTCCCCGTCACAAATTTCAGCTCCTTCTGTATCCCCCGCTTATCCTCACATAACTTCAATATCTGTCCAAGATATTCGGCAGGAAGGTGTATGGTGGCCGTTATGATGGGCTCTTCCATATAATCTGTTTCCGCCGCCGGGGGAAGCTGCGAGGGGCTGTCAATCTCAATAATTTGGGCATTTTTCTTCACGACTCTGTATCGGACGGTGGGAGCGGTGGTTATCAGTTCGATATCGAACTCCCTCTCGAGCCTTTCCTGTACAATTTCCATGTGCAGAAGGCCCAGAAAGCCGCATCTGAAACCGAAGCCGAGAGCATTTGACGTCTCGGGATCGGAGGTAAACGAGGAATCGTTGAGCCGCAACTTATTGATCGCGTCTTTCAGGCTCGGATAGTCGTCAGAATTTACGGGATACACACCCGCAAAAACCATTGGCTTTACCCTCTTAAAACCGGGAAGGGGATAAATGGCCCTATACTTGTCAACCGTAACCGTGTCTCCAACATTCACTTCCCCTACGTTCTTTATTCCCGCGATGAAGAAACCAACTTCGCCGGCTAAAAGTTCCTTAACATCCGTCGGGTAGGGACCGAAATATCCCAGTTTTGTCACCTCGAAACCCCTACCCGTCGACATGAGCACCATCTTATCGCCCACCACCAATTTTCCGTCAAATACCCTTATAAGCGTTACCACGCCCTGGTAGGTGTCAAACCAGGAATCAACGACGAGAGCCTTCAAAGGTTCGCTATCATGGCCCCCTGGTGGAGGGATGACATCAACGATCTTCTGGAGGATTTCATGCGTCCCCTTTCCGGTTTTCGCGCTTGTCAAAACGAGGTTTTCCGTTTCTAAGCCGATAATGTCCTCTATCTCATTTTTCACCCTTTCAGGATCCGCATTCGGGAGGTCTATCTTATTGATTGCGGGAATAATCTCCAACCCCTGGTCGATCGCCTGGTAAACATTCGAGAGCGTCTGGGCCTCAACTCCCTGCGTCGCATCCACGATCAGCAATGCACCCTCACATGCCGCGAGACTCCGTGATACTTCGTAGGAAAAATCGACGTGCCCGGGGGTATCAATGAGATTGAGACGATAGAGATTTCCATCTCTTGCAGTATAATTGAGCCTGACAGTCTGGGCTTTAATGGTGATTCCCCGCTCTCTTTCAAGCTCCATGGAATCGAGAAACTGGTCAACTTTCTCTCTTCCGGAAATAGTACCCGTGTACTCCAGGAGCCTGTCAGCCAGAGTTGATTTCCCATGATCAATGTGGGCTATTATCGCAAAGTTCCTGATGAGCTTTTTCATCATCACCGCGTGTAATAGTATTACACGAGAGGGGAGCAAAATAAGGCTCATTTCTTCCCTCTCTCGCCATGCCATATTTCAAACGTCTTCCCGGCAGCTATAAGGGGGGGCAATTCCCGCCACATCGATCTTCCAGAGAGAAAAACGCCTGTATTCAGCGTCTTTGTGATGACACTATCACATTGCCATTTCCCGGGTTGCATCGGAAAAAAGGTGAATCGCCCGAATATCCTCGAGGACAGATGAGGAACAGAAAAATGAACTTACCACGCAACACCGCCTTCAAATGTTCTTCTCAGAAAATCTCGTAACATCTCCTCCCAGAGGCGAGGGTTTTCGCCAACTACCATGCTGTATTTTTCCTTCGATAGCACCGAATTTCGAGGACGCCGGGCCTTCATACGCAAATCGGAGCTCTTTAACGGAATAATGTTTACCTCTTCAGGAATGCTGTATTCCGCTATCTTGCAGGCAAACCCGTACCAGCTGACTTCCCCACTACCCGAAAAATGAAAGATACCCCTCTGGTTTAGACGCATGAGCTTCAAAACCGCACGGGCAAGGTCAACCGTATAGGTCGGACACCCATACTGGTCATCAACTACCGAAGCTTTACCGTCTTTGTTCAGCTTGTCGATAATTGAAAAAACGAAATTTTTTCCATGGGGCCCGAATAACCATTGGGTCCTCACGATGAGGTATTCACAGCCAGAGGAGACAAGCTCTTTTTCCCCCTCCAGCTTTGATTCTCCGTATACGTTAAGGGGAGATGGTTCGTCTTCCTCGGTATAAGGACCTATTTTCTCACCGTTAAATATAAAATCTGTTCCGATATGAACGAGCAATGAGCCGGTTCTATTACAGGCCGAAGAAATATTTTTCAGCGCCTCGGCATTGACTTTAAACGCCTCCTCAGGCTGGTCTTCGGCGCTTTCGACCTTCGTGTATCCTGAGGCATTTACCACAAAATCGGGTTTGATAGAAGTTATCGTACGTGACAGGTCCGATACCATCGTCACATCGACTTCCCTTCTTCCCTTTCCAACAACTTCATAAGATTCGTAGAGAACGTTGAAAATATCGTGGCCGAGCATTCCCTCAGCCCCCAGAATGAGGACCCTCTTCTTTCCCGAGCTTTTTTCCGTAGATTTTCTGATAATATTGAATATATTCACCGCTCTTCACATTCCTCCACCAGGTTTCGTTATCTCTGTACCATTGAACGGTTTCTTCTAATGCTCCGGAAAAATCCGCTCTTGGCGAAAAACCCAATTCTTTCCTGATTTTCGAGATATCCATTGCATATCTCCGGTCGTGCCCCAGCCGGTCCTCGACGAAACGTATGAGGCTCTGGGGCTTTCCAAGAATCTCGAGTATTAATCGCGTAATTTCGATGTTGCTTCTTTCCTGCTCCCCTCCGATATTGTAGACCTCCCCCGGTATTCCCTTACGGATTATCATATCGATTGCCTCGCAATGGTCGGTAACATGTATCCAGTCCCTGATGTTCAGCCCATCACCATAGAGAGGAAGAGGTTTATCCTCGAGGGCATTCGTTATAAAAAGAGGAATAAGTTTCTCCGGGAACTGATAGGGGCCGAAATTGTTCGAACACCTTGTTACGATTACCGGATATTTGTAGGTTTTATAGAATGACCGGACAACGAGATCTCCTGATGCTTTGGAGGCTGCGTAGGGGCTATTCGGGGCAAGGGGTGTGTCCTCGGAAAAATACCCCTCTTTTCCCAGTGAGCCGTAAACCTCGTCTGTCGAAATCTGAAGGAAGAGGGGTATTTTCTTGTTCCTTGCGATGTGAAGCAATACAGTGGTGCCAAGCACGTTGGTTCGGGCAAAAAGGGTGGGTTCCTCAATGCTTCTGTCCACATGGGATTCCGCAGCAAAATTGATGACAACATCAAACTGTTTGCTCAGGCTTTCATCAACGGCATCGACATTTGATACATCGCCTTTCACGAAAGAGTACCGAGGGTCTTCTTCTACCCCGGTGAGATTCTGCAAGTTGCCGGCATAGGTGAGATTATCGAAGTTGCGAATTGAGACATCTTCATGATTTCCGAGCATGTAATGTATGAAGTTTGATCCGATGAATCCTGCACCGCCGGCAGCGAAAATTCGCATCAACCATCACTCCTCTCCCACGAATAGGGAATATCGTTTTCATGAGGGTCTACTCTGAATTCATCGGGATCTTCGTATTTGTAGGTTTCCGTGGGGATGTTTATGAGTATCGCCTCTTGTTCGCTTATACATTTAAACCCGTGATAGACAAGCGGCGGAATCCTTACGAGCAGGGGATTGAATTCACCCATGAACAACTCCATGATTTTCCCCTTCGTGGGGGACTCCTCTCTATTATCGTAGAGAACAACTTTCATCATGCCTTTCACCACGCAGAAGTTGTCCCACTGTTTCTTGTGATAATGCCATGCCTTCACGACGCCGGGATAACCCGTGGTGATGTATGCCTGTCCGAACTTTAAGAAAATGGCGTCATCGCTTCTCAGTATTTCCATAAGCCTTCCCCGCTCATCGGGTATGCAATTGAGTTTTTTGATTTCAACGCCAGAGATCATATATTCCTCCGTTTAACTAGGGAATAATTATCATTGAGCTGTCACCGGCCATGATCTGGATTGTCTTCGGTAATGTCTTGTTTTTTCGGATCACAACGTTCTTACCAAGAAGTGAGTCCGATATGCGCGCACCTGCCTCGACAATTTCACACTCGTCCATGACTATGCTCTGCTCAATCTCTACCCCCTTGATAACGCAATTCGCGGCGATCGAAGTAAAAGGACCGATATAGGAATCCTCTATTAACGTTTGGTTTCCGATGATTGCCGGACCACGCACTCTGCTGTTTTTTATTCTGACACCTTTTTCGATGACAACTTTCAACTCAACCGACGATGTAGTATCGACATCCCCTTCCACGCGCATCTTGACCTGATCGAGCAGCATTCTGTTCGCTTCGAGAATATCCTCTAATTTCCCCGTATCTTTCCACCAGCCCGTTACGATATGGTGTGATACGGAGTACCCGTTCTTTATCAACCAGGAAATTGCATCGGTAATCTCCAGTTCCCCCCGGAATGAGGGTTTTATCTGACGCACCGCCTGAAAAATATGTTCGTCAAAAAGATAAACCCCCACGAGTGCAAGATTCGAAATATACTCCCTGGGTTTCTCGATCAGTTCAGCCACGCGCCCACCTTTAATAACCGCCACGCCGAACTGATTCGGATTTTCAACCTCCGCGAGCAGTATGTGGCTGTTGGCGGAATCCTTGTCGAAGCTCTCGACAAACTTCCAGATTCCATCCATAATGAGATTATCTCCCAGCATCATGACGAACCGATCAGTCCCGATGAAATCCTCTGAAACCTTTACCGCATGGGCAAGTCCGAGGGGTGCATCCTGCTCTATGTAACTTACCTTCAGGCCGTACCGTGAACCGTCGCCAACTGCATCGATTATCTCTTTCTTCGTATCTCCAACGACGATCCCTACGTCTTGAATGTTTGCCTCCCGCATCGCATCGAGACAGTAGACGAGAACAGGCTTGTTCGCTACGGGAATCAGCTGCTTGGCGCTTGTATACGTCAAGGGTCTCAGCCTCGTCCCCTTACCTCCGCTTAAAATCAATCCTTTCATAGTTCTTCTCCTATTGCCCTATTGCCCCTAGCCCTCTGAGAGAAAAGAACAGAGAATACGATGTTTCTGCGGGCCTCGTTTTTCTGCTCGCCCCGAAAGTGAAGCTCCAGCATTCGCTCCTCGGAATATATTCGAAGAATGAAGTATTTTCGATGATTACTTCGTCTTTCAGAGAATAGTTGAGCCATCCCCTGACCCTCAACCACCTGAAGATTCTGTCGTCGAAGCTGAGGTTCAAATCAGTAGCGAGGGTCCGTGTATGTCGGACCATCATCGATATAAACGTAGTATCTTTATCGTCGTATTTCAATCCGAAAGATACTTTATCGACGACTCCCGCTTTTGTATCGAAAAAGCCCTCGGTGTTGATTTCTAAACGTTCACTCGGCAGCAGCTTACCTTCGAAATACAGGTCCGAGCTCGGGTCATCAGAAAGAAACCCGTCCACGGCGATATCGATCTGGTCCTGATATGTTCTGAAATATTCTGAAAAAGGGTCCACAAGATTCGAGGAGGTGTCAACCTTGCGGTCGAAATCGAAAGAGTATTTTACAACAAAGCTGCCCGTATTCTTCATCTCTCCCCCCTCGTATACACTCGTGAAAACGTTCCTGAATCCAAAGATCATTCTCGTCTTCTCCGGTGCCCTGTCGACCGGTTCAAATATTACGGGGGAAAAACCGGAAATTCGTGCCGTCTTCTGAAAGGTTACGTAGGGCTCGACCCTGTGAACGAGTTCTTTCTTTTTCAAACGAAATTTTTTGTATAGAGAGGTCTTCACCGTCCCCCGATTATCCCAGTAAAGAAAGTTTTCCCCATTTTCAACACCCTGCTGGTTTTCAAAATAGTAAAAGCCATCGACGAGATTTGAGTATAAATGGAGGAGGAGGATTTCCCCCAGTTTCAGCGGGAGTTCGGCTTCGACGTTCACATTGCCTTTTTGTGTTGATCCTTCGGCAGAGGTGTAAAAATTCTTTACCTCCAGATCTGCCCTCGCAAAAAAGTCATAGAGTATTCTTTTTTTTCGGAATGCGCTCCTGACAGCAGGGAGCACCTGGACGGTTTCACTTCTGCTTTGCACTGGGAATAAATCATCGATATAGGTTCCGTATAGCTCAAAATAGAGATCTCTCCCCTCATATCCCGCCGAAATATCGCTAATAATCTGTCTCGATGAGCGCAAATATATTTCATCCTCCAGGTCCAGGTAGTAATCCCTGTCTGAAGTGTAGTCGACGTTGGCCGTTGCAAAGAAGGGAAAGTCCCCCGTAACACTGGTTGAGTACTCTACCCTGAAGCGCTCATCATCGAAATCTCTATCGTTGATATATGCGCCGGTGAGTTTTCCTTTTGAATACTGAGTTAGCCGGTACCTGAACTCCCCTTCCGGCTTTACCCCCCTCTTGGACATATAGTCCAAATTCATCGTTACATCAGAGAAGCCCGAGGTAACGATGTAGAGGGGTAATATGACTCGCGTTCCTTTCGTCCTGCTCGATTGGAAATTCGGGACGAGAAAACCCGATTCCCGATCCGTCTTCGCGGGGAAGAAAGCAAAGGGAAACCAGAAAAAAGGCCTGTCCCGGATATCGAGCGATATTCCCGTTCCCCTCGCATAACCGCCGAGGGTCAATGTTCCTCTCCTGATTTTAATTCTCCAGTCGGCTTTGTCACATTCATCACAGGTTGTGAGGTTTGCCTTGAAAATTTTATATTTGTCTTTTGTCAGCTCCTCAAACCTCTCAGCGCTCACTATGAGATGCTCGCTCTTTATGTGCATGTAACCGTCGTAAAAGCTGGATTTCTTCTCCCTCAGGTCGATCGAAACCATCGAGAAAGAAAAATCCATGTCCTCATCGGTGAAAGTAACGCCCTCATCGAGTACTAAAACCCCCTTCTCATAATAATAAGAAAGCTTACCTGCGCTTATTTCCTTTCCCTCGTATTCCAGATGAACGCCCCCGGTTGCTTCGAGAAGAGCATCATCTTTCGATATTGATATTTTTTCCGCATCGAGTTTCAGATAGTTTTTGATCATTGAAGGGGGGGGCAATGTCAGAGCGGAGGCAACCTTTGCCGATGCAAGGATAGAGGCGAAAAGAAGAAAGGCGATTATCGCTTTACCGGGCAGGTACTTGTAGGACATGTCTCCCTATCGTTTTGAAATATTTTTCCCCTGTCAAGAACGAACCTGTGAGGATCACAACACCATCACGACCGGAAATATTGAGCGCCAAATCGTATGCAGATGAGAAATCCTCCGCTATTGATAAATCAACGAATGCATTCAAGTCCAAGCTCTCCATCATCCTTTTTTTCCAGAATAGTTTTCCGGCAGGGAAGAATATAAAGTGGTCCGTTGCTTTTCCGAGCGTTTTGACAAAAGGAACAGGGTTTCTATTCCTCATCATCGTAAACACACATACTATTTTTCCTGTTGCCTTTTCCCTCATCTTAATAAGCTCGTTTTTCAAAACCTTTGCTGACAGATAGTTGTGCCCCACATCGAGAATGACTATGGGATTGTCGGAACACTTCTGGAAACGTCCGGGCAGAGAAGTCCCAGCCACGCCTTCCCTTATGCCTCTTCGAAGTAGTCCGTGACCTATGTTGAAGTAACGAGCGATCCTAAATGCCGCAGCCACTGCGATCGCTGCGTTTCTATATTGGAAATCACCGGGGGCATTCTTCCGGAGTGCTTTCATCGCGCCATTTTTCGAGATAAAGTTGAACGTCCCGTCTCCCAATTCCTCGTAAAAAAAATCTCTTCCCAATTGCTCCAGCCGGCAATTGGTTTTTTGGCAGATCATCGACGCGAGATGAACAAGATGCTGGGGGAGTGGGCAGGAAATGAGAAAATCTCCTCTTAAGGGAACAATTTTTTCCAAAAGGATCTCCTCGATCGTGTTGCCGAGAAATTCTCTATGGTCGACAGAAAGATCGGTCAATATTTTTCCAATATTTCCTGCAGCCGATGTCGCATCGAGTCTTCCTCCAAGACCGACTTCCAGTATGGTCAGGAAAACCTTCTTTTCCCGAAAATAATCAAGGGCGCAAGCCGTCGCAAGTTCAAAAAATGTTGGCCGGTCTTTGACCTGTCTCGAGCAGGAGGCGAGAAATCCTTTTTCCAATGTGCGAAGGTCATGATGCAGTTTCCCCTCATAGGGCATGCCGGAAACCCGGATTCGCTCTTCAGGCGCGCATATGTGGGGGGAGGTGAAAAGCCCCGTCGTTATTTTGGCGCTCGAAAGTATGTTGCTGAGATAGCTAGCGGTAGACCCCTTTCCGTTTGTTCCTGCAATCTGAACCGTAAGGTAGTTTTTCTGGGGGTTTCCCAGGTATCTCAACAGGCGAGAAATTCTTTCGAGACCCGGTTTAATTATTCCTGCAGAACCAGCCATCAGCTATAATCATGCGGAGAGGAATTGTGACCCCTTTTGAGGGAGTTATTTGAAAGCATATAGCGTAAAAGGTCACCAACTATCTGTTTGAGTTGAGTTCTATCGACGATAACATCCACCATACCGTGTTCGAGGAGGAATTCCGCCCGCTGAAACCCTTCGGGCAGCTTCTGTTTTATGGTCTGTTCTATGACGCGGGGGCCGGCGAAGCCGATGAGTGCCCCGGGCTCGGCTATAATGACATCGCCCAGCATGGCGAAGCTGGCGGCAACACCGCCGGTTGTGGGATCGGTAAGAATACTGATAAAGGGCAAGCCTTCAGCGTCATGCCTGTTCAAAGCTGCGCAGGTTTTTGCCATCTGCATCAGTGAAAACGTTCCCTCCTGCATCCTTGCCCCACCGGAAGCGCTGATTATCATGAGCGGCAACTTTTTCTTCGTCGCTTCTTCAATCGCAAGGGTAACCTTGTCACCGACGATGCACCCCATGGACCCACCGAGGAATGAAAAATCGAATACAGCGAAGACTATTTCAATGCCCGTTATCTTGCCTGTCCCGATAACGACTGCCTCGTTTCGCCCAGTCTTGCTGCACGCCTCCTTCAACCTGTCGGAATATTTCCGCGTATCAGTGAAACCGAGTATATCTACTGATTGGAACTCCGTTCCAAATTCTTCGAAAATCCCATCATCCAGGAGGCTTTCAATCCGTTGATTGACGGAAATTCTGAAATGGTACTTACACTTGGGACAAACGTTGAGATTTCTCTCCACCTCTTTCCGATAAATAATCTCGAGACATTTCTCACATTTTATCCAGAGATTCTCCGGAACCTTGGTTTTTTTCTCGTTCCTCTTCTTCTTTCTACCTTTGAAAATCGGCATGCTGCATCCCTATTTTCGTCTTTTCTACAAAGTTGGAGACTTTTATAAGAAGTTTTTCCCTGTCACTCCGGTATTTTTCAACCAACCGCACACATGCGCTGCCAATTACGACACCATCACAATCCCGGGAAACCGATTGAGCCATTTCTGGTGTTGAAATGCCAAAACCCACCACCACTGGTGTCTCGACCTGTCGTTGTACCAATCTGACCGTCTTTTTGTACTCCCCCGGCAACCTGTCCCGGATTCCCGTTATACCGGTCACCGAGACGACATATACGAAGCCGGTAGATTCGTTTGCGATTATTTTAATCCTCATCTCTCCCGAAGCGGGAGATACGAGGCCTATCCATTCCAGGCCCGCACCGACGGCCTTTTTCCTGTATTCTCCCCATTCTTCATGAGGCAAATCTACCACCAAAATACCATCTATTCCAGCTATTTTACAGTCCCTGAAAAAAAAATTTACACCATATGCCACGATGGGATTGACGTATCCGAAGAGAACGAGGGGTGTATCTACCAAAGCCCGCAGCTTTTTCACAAGGGATAACGTTTTCTTCAGCGTACACCCCGATTTGATTGCCCTGCTAAAGGCTCGTTGGTTCACCGGACCATCTGCCATGGGATCAGAAAAGGGGACGCCTATTTCAAGAATATCGGCACCCGAGACCGCAGCGCAAAGAAAGAGCTCGAGTGACGTTTCCATATCCGGGTCTCCAGCGGTAAGGTAGATGACAAGGCCCTTTTCTTTTTTTTCCCGCAAGCGCTGAAATTTAGATGATATCCTGCTTCCCATCCGCCCTCTCCATTACTGTTGCAATGTCCTTGTCCCCCCTGCCCGAGAGATTGATCACGATGATGGCGTTTTTTCTCATTCCCCTCGCAAGTTTCATCGCGAAAGCCAGCGCGTGGGCTGATTCAAGGGCTGGAATGATACCCTCTTCCCTCGTTGAAAGGTGGAACGCATGGATCGCTTCCCTGTCCGTTACGGAGACATATTTTGCCCTTCCGGCCCCCTTGAGATATGCATGCTCCGGCCCGACTCCGGGGTAATCGAGACCTGCCGAGACGGAATGCGCCTCCTTGATCTGTCCGTTTTTGTCCATCAGGACAAAAGATCTGCTGCCGTGGAGGACTCCTACTTTTCCCCGGTTCAGCGTAGCAGCGTGGTGTCCTGTTCGTAAGCCCCGTCCCCCTGCTTCCACACCGAAGAACTTCACTCCCTCATCCATGTAGAACGCGTGAAACAACCCCAGGGAATTGCTCCCGCCTCCCACACATGCAACGAGCGCATGGGGCAGCCTCTTTTCTTCCTGCAAGATCTGTCTCTTTGTTTCCACACCAATTACCGTTTGAAAATGACGGACTATCCACGGATATGGATGAGGTCCTGCTGTGGAGCCAATCATATAATAGGTCGTTTTGACGTTCGATACCCAGTCTCTTATTGCCTCATTCATCGCGTCTTTGAGCGTTCTCGATCCCGAACTGACAGGGACGACCGTGGCACCGAGGAGTTCCATTCTGTTGACATTGATTGCCTGTCTCTTCATGTCCTCCAGGCCCATGTAAATAACACACGTGAGACCGAGCATAGAACACACCGTAGCGGTCGCAACCCCGTGTTGGCCTGCACCGGTCTCAGCGATTATCCGCCTCTTATTCATCCTTTGTGCAAGAATTCCCTGACCTATCGTGTTATTGATCTTGTGCGCTCCTGTGTGACAGAGGTCCTCCCTCTTTAGGTAGATTTTTGCTCCTCCAGCTCTTTTTGAAAGATTGGAAGCAAAATAGAGGGGTGTGGGTCGTCCGGCGTAGTTTTTCAAGTATCGCTCGATCTCACCGTTAAATTGAGCGTCTTTCTTCGCCTCTTTGAATTCTTCCTCCAGCTCGTTCAAGACGGGCATCAACGTCTCGGCTACGTACCTTCCGCCAAATTCGCCGAAATATCCTCTATAATCAGGAAGTTTCCTGTTCGAAAAAATCTTCAATACAAAATGCCTCCACGGCTTTTTTTATAAATTCTTTCAGTTTCTTCGGGTCTTTCCTGCCCGGTTCCGACTCTACACCTGACGCGACATCTACACCGTATGGTCTGACTGTTTTGATTATCTCAAAAACATTATCCGGAGTAAGCCCGCCCGCGAGGAGAAAGGGCCTATCGATACCAGCAGCGAGAACGAGCTCATGGTCAAACGTTCTCCCCGATCCGCCGAATCTCTCCGGCGCCGGCGTATCGAACATTATCCAATCCGAAGGAAAGTCCTGGGCTCTGCGCACATCGTCTATGGTCCTTGCCCTGATGACTTTGATGGTCTTTCGCTCCACCTTTTTGGTTTCCTCTCCCCCTTCATCTCCTGAAAGCTGAACGCAGCTGATTCCCGTGAAATCGGCCACCCTGTTTATGACGTCTGGGTTCTCATTTACGAAAACCCCCACGAGTTCGATCTTGTCTCGGTGGGCCCCTATGAGCTCCCGGCACTTTGCACCCTCGATATGCCGCGTGCTTCCCCTAAAAAAGTTGAACCCGCAGGCATCGGCACCGAGTCTCGACGCAAGTTCGAGATCCCGGAGTGCGGTTATGCCGCATATCTTTACTCTGAACAAGATAGTTGCTCCGGTTTGATATCAGTCAACAGCAGGAAGCCTTGACAACGCCTCCTTGATCTTCTCCCCGGGATATTCGTAATCAACGAGCCTTCCCGAAATAAAGTCGTCATACGCGGCAAGATCGAAGAACCCGTGACCGCTCAGGTTAAAGAGAATGGTCTTTTCCCGCCCCTCTTCATCTGCTTTTTGCGCTTCAACGATAGCTGAATGTACGGCATGTGCACTCTCCGGTGCCGGGAGAATGCCTTCGGTTCTTGCGAATGTTACCGCACTGGAAAAAACTTCGGTCTGGTGAAAAGACTGAGCCTCGATGAGGCCCTCGTTGTAAAGCTGACTAATAAGCGGGGCCTCTCCATGATATCGCAGTCCTCCGGCGTGAATTCCCGAAGGCACAAAGTCATGGCCGAGGGTATACATCTTCGCAAGGGGAGTGAGCTGGGCAGTATCCCCAAAATCATAGGCGTATATGCCTTTTGTGAGCGTGGGACAGGCAGCCGGTTCGACGGCAATGACCCGCACATTCCTGTCGCCATTTAACACGTCATGGAGGAAAGGAAAGGCGATACCTGCGAGATTGCTTCCTCCTCCGCAGCATCCAATGACAATGTCGGGATACTCATCAACCAGATCGAACTGCTTTTTGGATTCGAGCCCGATAACCGTCTGATGAAGAAGAACGTGATTGAGAACAGAGCCGAGCGAGTATGAGGTATCTTCTCTCGTGGCTGCATCTTCAACTGCCTCGCTTATCGCAATCCCCAGGCTTCCGAGAGAATCCGGGTTCTCTTTCAATATATTCCTTCCCGAGTTTGTTTCCTCGCTGGGACTGGGCACGACAGAGGCTCCCCAGGTTTCCATCAAAACTCTTCTGTACGGCTTTTGGTGATAGCTCACTTTCACCATGTATACCCTTGCCTCAAGTCCGAAAAATGTTGTTCCCAGCGCAAGGGCCGAACCCCACTGGCCGGCACCCGTTTCCGTGGCTATCCGCTTCCTCCCGGCCTGCTTGTTGTAATATGCTTGAGGAATGGACGTGTTTGGTTTATGAGAGCCCGCAGGACTCGTTCCCTCGTATTTGTAGAAAATTTTTGATTTGGTCCCTATCGCCTCTTCAAGTTTTCTCGCCCTGTACAACGGCGTTGGGCGCCAGAGAGAATATATATCCAGCACTTCTTCGGGAATGGGGACCCACCGCTCGGGTGTCACCTCCTGTTCAATCAACTGCATGGGGAAGAGGGGGCTGAGGTCATCAGGTGTTACGGGCTGCTTGGTACCTGGATGAAGCACCGGTTGAGGTGGGTTTTTTAGATCGGGGATGATGTTGTACCACGCCTTTGGAATTTCAGCTTCTTGAAGTACGATTTTCGTTTTCATTTCCGACTCCTTTTGTTTTTTTCATGAATGTCATCAGCTGTTTTGCAGGTTCGTCTGCCAGCATCAACGCTTCCCCTATGAGGAAAGCGTCGGCGCCCAGGTCTTCGAGCTTTTCCATGTCATCGCGGTTATTGATGCCGCTTTCAACCACCCTGGTCTTTCCCCGGGGAATCAGTGGGAGCAGTTTTTCGGATAGGCCAATATCAACCTGAAAGGTTTCAAGGTCCCGGTTGTTTATCCCGATAAATTCGGCCTCACTTTCCATAGCAATATCCAGCTCCCGTCGGTTATGAACTTCCACTAGGGGTATAAGGCCGATCTCCGCTGACCGTTTAATAAAAAATTTTAAATCAGCTTCTTTTAGAATCCTTGCGATCAAAAGCACGAGGTCCGCACCAAGGTTCGCCGACTCAAAAAGCTGGATCTCATCGACTATGAAATCTTTCCTGAGAACGGGTATATCCCGCGCCACGCTTGCAACCCTCATGAGGTCCTGGCCCGAACCATCGAAGAAATGCTCATCCGTCAGAACCGATATTCCTTTTGCCCCTGCCCGCACATATTTTTTGGCTAACGCTTCCGGGTCCAGATCTCTTTTCAAAAATCCCCTGGAGGGAGATTTTCTCTTTATTTCAGCTATAATATTTCTTTCAGCGCACTGTTTCAGGTCTATCAACTTTTTTCTCCTCATCGGAGGGGCCTGTTCGAACTCCGCATACCTTTTCTGTAACAAACGAACTTCCTGACGCTTTCTTCGGATGACATCTTGGAGAAACCCCACCGGTCACCCACCCATATGAAAGTAATGCAAAAAACGGTTCAGCTTATCTCTTGCTGTCCCTGAATGTATGGCTTCCTTTGCTCGTTCGACACCTTCATTCAATGTACCGGCGATTCCCGCGCAATAGAGTGCAAAGGCAGAATTTAACCACACAGTCTCTGAAGCTGGACCTTCGACACCATCGAGGATATCGGTGAGTATTCTGCTGTTGTGCGCCCCATCTCCCCCTTTAATCTCCTCTCTTTTCCTGTATTCAAAGCCGAGCGACCTCGGGTCAAACAGATACTTTTCGATTTTCCCCCCCTCAATCTCCCAAATGAAACTGGGCGCACAGATAGAGACTTCATCGAGACCATCTGTGCCGTGTACAACAATTGCTTTCTTGATTCCCAGTTCACGCATCACCTTGGCGTATACCTCTCCCAGTTCCTCGCTGTAAACGCCCACAACCTGCCTGTTCGCACCAGCGGGGTTTGAGAGCGGGCCGAGTATATTGAAAATAGTCTTGATACCGATGTCCCTTCTGGGTTGGATCGCGTATTTCATTGCAAGGTGAAACTTAGGTGCAAACATGAACGTTATGCCCACATCATTTAAACAATTTTCCACAACCTCCGGAGATACCTCGAGATTTGCGCCGAGGGCCTCCAGAACATCCGCAGATCCGGTTTTGCTGGTAACAGACCTGTTGCCATGTTTCGCCACGCATGCACCGGCACCGGAAGAAACAAACGCAACGGTCGTTGATATATTGAACGTACCCGACCTGTCGCCACCCGTTCCGCATGTGTCGAGAACATCTGTGCTGTTGGCATTGATCCGGATGGCTTTTCCTCTCATTACCTTTACCGCCGCAGCGATCTCCTCGGGGGTCTCCTTCTTCATTGAGAGGGCGGTGAGAAATGCGGCTATCTGGGACGATGTGCATTCACCCGACATGATCATGTTCATGGCATCTTCCATCTCAGTTGATCTTAAATCCCTACCTGATTGAAGAATGCTGATTGCCTCCTTCAGGCTCACAAAATATCGTGACGGGCGCTTTCCTCCTTTCACGATGCTCATAAAATTTTCGAAAAATCTCATCCCAAAATCGGTCATAACAGATTCAGGATGAAACTGAACGCCGTAAATGTGTCTCGTTTTGTGGCGGATACCCATTATCTCACCGTCACTGGTCCATGCGCAGATTTCGATATCTTCGGGAAGATAATCCCATTCGACTGCGAGGGAATGATAGCGGGTCGCGTTGAAGGGATTTTCAACGGCAGCAAATATTCCTGACCTGTTGTGAATTATGGGTGACGTCTTCCCATGCATAATCGCTTTAGCGCTCTTTATGGTCGCTCCGAAAGCGTAGGCAACACATTGATGGCCGAGGCATACTCCGAGAACAGGAATTTTCCCCTGAAACCTTTTCACCGCATCCACACTTATCCCGGAACGTGCTGGACCACCAGGTCCGGGGGAGATTACCAGCCCGTCCGGTTTTGCCTCTTCTAATTCGCCAAGTGCTATTTCATCATTTCTGAACACCCTCACTTCCACCCCGAGGGTGGCGAGGGACTGAACGATGTTATAGGTGAAGGAATCGTAATTATCTATTACCACTATCATCGACAAAACCCCTGATGACCGCTTCCTTTAAAGCCTTGGTCTTGTTTTCTATCTCTTCTATCTCCCGCATCGGATCCGAGTCGAAGACGATGCCCGCACCAGCCTGGATAACAACCGTGGACTTGTCGAATATTATCGTTCTGATGGTGATGCAGAAATCCATGTTACCGGAAAAATCAAAATAACCGACGGCGCCAGCATATATCCCTCTTCTTTCAACCTCGAACTCCTCGATTATTTCCATCGCTCGAATCTTCGGCGCCCCCGTCACGGTTCCTGCGGGAAATGTGGACCTGAGGACATCAAATGCATCTTTGTTTTTCGACAGAAGAGAGGTGATATTCGAAACGATGTGCATCACGTGGGAATATTTCTCTATGATCATAAACTCATTAACTTTGACCGTTCCTCCCCGTGCAATCTTCCCGAGGTCGTTTCGCCCCAGGTCGACGAGCATGAGGTGCTCGGACAGTTCTTTCGGATCTGAGAGAAGATCCGCTTCGAACCTGCCGTCTTCCTCCTCGTTTTTCCCCCTGGGCCTTGTTCCGGCAATAGGCCTGAGAATAACATTCTGGGAATCGAGCCGCACAAGAACTTCTGGCGAGGACCCGGCAACCGAAATGTCCTCGGCTTCGATGTAAAACATGTACGGCGAGGGATTGATAAACCGTAAGGCCCTGTACACATCGAAAGGGTCGCCTTCGAATGCGCTCCTGTATTTATTTGAAAGAACTACCTGGATCGCCTCTCCCTCGTGAATGTACCGTTTCGTATCGAGAATGATTTTCTTGAGCTCAGCTTCGGTAAGAAGGGGATCAAACACGAAACTGCTCTCTTCTTTTCTCTCTTCGGTCTCCGTTCCCATATCGAGGGCCGAGGAGATCAGCTCGCCAANNGGCGTCACCGTCGCCTTCAACGTGGACGTTTTTAATTATTTTTGTCTTTTTGGTGAGGTTATCGAAAACGATTACGATCGATGGAATCATGAAAAAAATATCCGGATAGCCGTGTCTCTTCTCCGTTTTCTCCGGTATTTTTTCGATAAATCGAACATAGTCGTAACCGATATACCCGACAGCACCGCAGCTGAGCCGGGGAAACCCATCGGGGAGATGATAGCTGTACTCCCCCATGAGCGATTTGAGCTCCATCAGGGGATCTTTTGACGTTACCCTCTTCTCACCCCCCTCGAGCTTGAAAGTCACCTCCTCCCCGCGGGACTCCATGAGTGCGATGGGGGAAAATCCTATAAAACTGTACCTGCCCCATTTCTCCCCTCCCTCAACGCTTTCCAGAAGAAACCTGGGACCGTCGGCATGGCGTGAAATTTTTTTATAGGCCGAAACGGGAGTTTCCATGTCCGTCACAATCTCTGTGTAAACGGGAATCAGATTTTCCCTCTCGGCATACTTGAGGAAATCGTTTTTCAGCGGATAAAAACTTCTCATTCCTGTCTCTTTACCAGAATGGGTTTTGTGCCGGTTAATCTCAATATCTTCTCCCTTTCTCTCTCTAATTCCTCTGCACTGGAAAACGGACCCACCAGAACTTTTCGCAAAAGGGTGCCCTTTTTCGGGCCGTATGCCTCTATCTTTACTCCCATCCCATACTTTTCAAGCCGGTTCTTCATGTTCTCAGCGTTTTTTGCAACAGAAAAAACCCCCACTTGAAGGTACAGCATTTCCCTCAGCCGACTCTGCTTCCTTGATTTTTCCTCCTTTTTTTCCACACGCGACGCAGGAGCCTGCTTTTCCGCTATTGCCGCCGGTTCATCTTTTTCCTCAGGTTTCTTTCGGGGGAGGTCCATCGTTTCCGAAGGGACGATAACTCGCCTTTCTTGGTTATTCGGTTTTTGAATCTCCCTCATCTTTTCGATATCCCCCTCGATTCTTTTCCCAACATCTTCTTCATCAAATGTCTTCGTTACCACCCTGTTACCTCTGGTCTCCCTGCTGGTTTTTTCAACGACCCTTCCAATCTGAAGACCGATGAGGAATATGACGAACATGATAATCAGTAGGCTGGCCACAAGAAATTTATATCCCACACCATCACTTTTCTTCTTTGAGCGTTTTTTTCTCTTCATCACATTCTCTCTGGCGCCGAAACCCCTATCAAGGCAAGACCGGTCGCTATAACTTTTTTTATGGCGAGCGCGAGGGCCAACTTTTTCATCGTAACACTGCGTTCTTCGGTGATAAACCTGTATCGGTTGTAAAAGGAATGGAAAAGCTTCCCACATTCGATCAGGTAAAAGGGAATTCTGTGTGGTTCGAGAAAAGCAGACGCATCTTCAACGACATCTCTGAATTCCAGGCTCTTCTTCATCAACTCCAGCTCCTCCTTCTCTGCATCCCCAGACACATACAGCTTCGCAGGCAGCTCTATTCCCCTATCCGCGGCCTCTCTCAATATACTACATATGCGCGCGTGGGCATACTGCACATAGTAAACGGGGTTGTCAGACGATTCCTTCTTCGCAAGGTCAAGGTCAAAGTCCAGATGGCTGTTGGCATTTCTCAAGAGGTAGAAAAATCTTGCCGCATCGCTTCCCACTTCATCAAGCACATCCCGCAAGGTTTCGAATCGACCTTCCCTCGTGCTCATCGACACTGCTGCACCATCTTTAATCAGAGTCACAAACTGTACGAGAATCACCTTGAAATCCTTTTCATCGATACCCAGTGACTTTGTTGCAGCGCGCAACCGGGGGACATAACCGTGATGGTCCGCGCCCCATATATCGATCATCTCTCCAAACCCTCGCCTCTGCTTGTTCAGGTGGTATGCGATGTCTGAAGCAAAATACGTTTTTTGATTGTTCGCCCTCACAATTACCCTGTCCTTGTCGTCGCCAAAAAGCGTGCTTTTGAACCAGATTGCTCCATCCTTCTCGTAAACGCATCCTTTTTCCTTGAGCAGGTTTATCGACCTGTCCACTTCATCGCTCGCGTAGAGAGTCTCCTCCCCGAACCAGCTATCAATCTGTACATTGAACCTTTCCAAGTCTTCTCTTATGCCTTCCAGAATCCTTCCCATCCCGTAGGTCAGAAAAAAATCTGGGGTGTCATCTTCACTGCCGAGATACTTGTCCCCCTCCTTCTCTCTCACCTCTTTCGCGATTTTCTTCAAATATTCCCCCCTATAATGGTCATCGGGAAACTCCACCTTCTTTCCCATGCTCTCGAGGTATCTCAGGTAGAGGGATCTGCCCAGAACCTCTATCTGCCGCCCCACATCATTGACGTAATATTCCGTTGTAACACTCCTTCCGGTAAAACGCAGGATTCTGGCGAGAGAGTCACCGAAAGCAGCCCCTCTTCCGTGTCCTACGTGAAGAGGTCCTGTCGGGTTTGCTGAAACAAATTCGATTATTGTCTTTGGGGGATCGGCAATCGGAAAGGAAAGATAATCATCGCTGTTTACCAGGTGGTTAACCATATTGATGACCGCCGGGGCCGATAAAAAAAAGTTTATGAACCCGGGGCCCGCTATATCGATGCGGGAAAAAAACCCTTCCTCGTCGTTCTCCTGTATTGCTTTTTTTATCTCTTTCGCCAGCATCTTCGGGTCCCCCCCCGCTCGCTTTGCGCCGATCATCGCTATGTTCGTAGCGTAATCGCCGAATTCGGTGTTTTTTGGTTTTTCAAGGAAAACAGACTCAGGGCGCGTTCCCGTTAACCTCTCTACCACCGAACAGACAGGAGCTTCGATGTGCAGATGCACTATTTCTCTCATTCGGGCTCCCCCAAATATGGTGTGCCTGATATAGGCGATGTGTCTCGGTTAAGAAAACAAATTTAACCTATTCATCTGGCACAATCAAGATATAATTGATGGGTGTGTCCTGGCGGTACAGATATCATCTTTGAACCGGAGAGAAGCTTGGAGAAATGACCCGTCGGGCGTATGGAAAGATTCGCAAAGGGTCGTTCTGCAACAACATATTTAACTACTGGCTTCTTACGGTGAGAGACAAATGACGCTTGACGCCTGCGGCCCCCTCGGTGTATCAAGCACCTCGTATTCTACTTTCTGGCCTTCTCTGAGAGTTCGAAAGCCTTCCATTTCGATCGCAGTGTAATGAACAAAAATGTCCCTTTCACCCTCTTTCTCAATAAAACCGTAACCCTTCGTCTCATTGAACCATTTCACTTTGCCGACGCGCTTCATAACTCCTCCTTAAACCCAAGACCACAAGTATTTGTATACTGTATACTGTGTTTTTAACATAATAATGAAATCTGGTCAAGGGATATTTCCGTCTTCGTGCAATTATTCTACTATTGTTGAATTCAATAGGATCTGATGTCTTGAACGGTAGTTACCCTGTCTCTTCCCGAACCCTTGGCGTGGTAAAGAGCTCTGTCTGTCATATCGACGAGCTCCTCGATCGAACGGCTATCGTGGGGATAAGTTGCAATTCCGATGCTCACGGTAACCTTAATTTCCTTCCCCCTGCACTCGAACGTTTTATTCCGCACGCCAACCCTGATGCGGTCGGCAATCTTTTTCGCCCTTAGTCTATCTGTCTCGGAGAGAATGATGGAAAACTCTTCACCCCCATACCTGGCAACGGTGTCATAGGGCCGAACAATGCTTTGCATTATTCTGGAAAACGTAATGATCACCTCATCACCGAAGGGGTGGCCATAAGTATCGTTCAATCTTTTGAAATTGTCGATATCGAGAAGAAGGAAACTCACGACTCCTTTCATCCTTATAGCCTTCGATATCTCTCCACGCAGTTTAACAAAGAGTTCCTTCCTGTTGTAGAGGCCGGTCAAAGGATCTCTCTTCGACTCTCCCTCGAGCTCGTCGTAATCGAAGGCCCTCGGAAGCGCCAGGAGGGTTAC
>JABAOH010059840.1_pt2 | contig 26383 bp, 21 predicted proteins | sample 7062181 | NCBI WGS metagenome assembly JABAOH01 (sample SAMN14538630, study PRJNA623070) | marine sediment metagenome | biome: marine biome [ENVO:00000428]; feature: marine pelagic biome [ENVO:01000023]; material: deep marine sediment [ENVO:00002113]; isolation source: pool of 5 deep marine... | reverse complement strand
GATATGAACCTTTCCCTCCAGTCTCACGCCCAACATTCCCACCGGGTTGCTGATCCCATCTTGATCATCGACGATGAACTCCTGGGGCAGGACGTGAATGACTCGCCGGTCTACTGGGATGACAATGGCACTGGCGGCATTGATGACGCGTTTGATGTCGCCGTCCGTAATCTCTCGGTTCTTGATGGCGATGACTCCGTGGCTGTTGATGCCCTTCACATGAGCCCCTGCAATTCCGGCAAAAACAGAGCGAATTTCGGAACCGGCCATCAGTGACGCCTCGTCTACCGCTTTTTTGATGGACTCGACGGTCGTTTCAATATTGACGACGACACCCCTTCTCAACCCCTTGGAAGGGTGAGAGCCGAGGCCAATGACATTGATATTCCCATTGATCCGCTCGCCCACCACGGTGCAGATCTTTGTTGTGCCGATATCGAGCCCGACGATCAAATCTCTGTCTCTCTTTCCCATATTATTTTTCACCCCCTTTCCATTGGGCCTTTCTTCGTGGTTTCTTCCGCCATGTCTCTTTCATTTCTCAGTCCTCTTTTGTTTGACAATGATTTTTCCCGGGATACTCGAGTCGATATAGTCGAGTTTCATGGGCCAGATATCCGACCATATCCTCGAGAGGTGTCGAATCTTCCGCTCGAAGTCTTCGAATCCCATACGGATCTCCGTCCCCCTGTCGGTGGTATAGACCAGAATTCCGACCGCCTTGTCGAGATGTATTTGAGAAATGGAATCATAGGGAAGGATCTTGGTGACTTGAGTCATTTTGAGCAGTTTGAGGGCTTTCTCAAGGAGAAGGCGTGCTTTTCTGTCCTCCCTTTCCAGATCCTCCCTCCGAATGCCGGTGAGAATGGGGTACCGTGCCCTTTCCCGGCCTTTTGCCTGATCGAAAATCACCCCCTTTGCATCGACGAAATAGAATCTCTCCATGTGGATAATAGCCAGAGGTTGTCTCTCTTGGATCACAATATGGATGCCGTCAGGTAATATTCGCTTGATCCTGGACTTCTCAATCCATGGGTGTTCAACGAGTCTTCGATTCAAGACTTTGATATCGAGTGAAAGGATGTTCTGTTCCTGATCCAATTGAGTCACCCCGAGAATCTCCTCTGCAGAAACCCGATCACTCCCCTCGATCTTCACTTCCTTCAGTCGTAGGAACGACGCCCCTTGAAGATAAAAGTAGACCGAGAAAAACAGATACGTTGTCCCGGCAAGGGATACCAAAACGAGGGTGATGATGAAAACCCGGAAGAGAAACCCCTGATATCCTTTTGACCATTCGTCGGCATTCCTCCGTAAAGCTCCTCTGACCATGATTCTGTGTGGTCCTCTTCGTGTCCTTTTTCTGGGTCAGGGGATTTCGATCGATTCACTCCCCAACGACCCTGACTTCAGGCTCGAGACTGATTCCCCGTTCACGAGAGACACGTTCTCGGATCAGATCGATCAACCTCAGCACATCACTTGCCGCGGCACCTCCCGTATTGATGATAAAATTGCCGTGCATCCCGGAGATCTCGGCTCCCCCCACTCTCCTTCCCTTGAGTCCGAGTTCCTCGATGATCTGTCCCGCTGAGAGGCCAGGAGGATTCTTGAATATGGAACCTGCACTCGGAAATTGAAGGGGTTGTGTGTCTCTTCTTTTCCGGTGGTAGAAGGCGATCTCCTCGTCTATTTTTCCCCTTTTCTCTCGTTCCATGAGAAAGGTTCCCGCAACGATGATTGTTCCTTCCGGTAACTCAAGCTTGCGATAGTCAAAGGCCAAATCCTTTTTAGACAACTCGCGGGTCCTACCATCCGCATTCATGACCACGATCGTCTCGGTCCTTTTCCTCACTTCAGTTCCCCAGGCCCCGGCATTCATGGCGAGCCCCCCGCCGACCGTTCCAGGAATGCCGCAGAGTGAGGCCAAACCCGAGAGACCTTTTTTTGCTCCATAGCCGATCATGTCATTCAGGAGTGCGCCTGCCCCGGCCCGTATACGCTCTGCCGTCGCAGAGATCCCCCTAAACCCAGAAGAGAGGTTCACCACAAGTCCTCGAATCCCCTGGTCCCGGACCAGGATGTTGGTCCCCTTGCCCATGACCATGTATGAGATGTCCCACTCTCTAACCAGATTCATCACATTTTCAAGATCCCTCTCGTCCTGAGGAAACACGACGGCGTCCGCGGGTCCTCCAATTCGAAGGGATGTGTGGAGACGCATCGGGACGTCGAACAGGACGGTCCTGCCCAGTGCATCTCGCATCGCCGTTTTCAAGGACTCATTTAACACCATGCCTTCGTCAACCTGTCGCACTTTTGGCGGCTTCCTCGAGTTTCATCACGAACTGGTCAGCGACCTGCCAGATGTTCCCTGCTCCCAGGCTGATAACAAGATCATTATCCTGAACGATATTCATGAGATGATCGGCAATAGCCTCTTTCCGGGCGATATAGGTCACATCACGGTGGCCGTGCTCTCGGATGCCCTCATACAGGGAAGACGCCTCCACACCTTCTATCTTGTCCTCTCCCGCCTCATAAATGTCCGTGATGATGAGGACGTCAGCCTGATAAAAGGCTGTCAGAAAGTCATTGAAAAGCCCCCGGGTTCGTGTGTAACGGTGAGGCTGAAAGACAGCAACGACCCTTCGATTCCAGCTTTTCTTGGCCGTTTCAAGGGTTGCCCTGATCTCTGCCGGATGGTGAGCGTAGTCATCGATGACAAGGACGTTTCTCACCTCCCCTTTGACCTGAAACCGCCTTTCAATCCCGGAGAATTCTGCGAGAGCCTCGCGGACGACCTTGAATCCGATATCGAGTTCAAAAGCAGTGGCCGTAGCGGCCATGGCATTGTAAACATTGTGCATCCCTGGCACACGTATCCTCAGCCTGCCGAGTCGATGGCCTCGATGGATCAGGTCGAAAGCAGTGTACAGGCCTTGAAATGCGATCCGGTCGGCCCGAAAATCGGCCTGGGGAGTCATCCCGTAGGTGACAAATCGTTTTCTCACCCTTGGAACGATGGCCTGGACATTCTTTTGATCAAGGGAAAGAACAGCCACACCGTAGAAAGGAATCTTGTTGATAAACTCAAGGAATGCTTCTCTGATCGCTCTCATATTCGGGTAGTAATCGACATGCTCCAAATCAATCGTTGTGAGGACGACGATGGTCGGAGACAGCCTGAGGAAAGACCCATCACTTTCGTCTGCCTCAGCCACGAGGAACTCCCCCTGACCGAGCTTGGCGTTGCTTCCTATGTTATTGAGCCTGCCGCCGATGACCACGGTAGGATCAAAATGTCCGTGGCCGAGGATCGTCGCGATCAGGGACGTGGTCGTCGTCTTCCCGTGAGTACCCGCCACGGCGATTCCGTACTTCATCCGCATCAGTTCGGCAAGCATCTCTCCCCTCGGAATGACGGGAATCAAGCGTGTTTTTGCCGCCTGAACTTCTGGATTATCCTCACGGATTGCTGAAGAGATAACCACCACATCGGCATTTTGGATGTTCTGCTGATGATGTCTGTAACAAATCGTGGCCCCGAGCTCCTGAAGACGACGGGTGATTTCCGATTCCCTGATGTCCGAGCCGCTGACCCGATACCCCAGGTTCAAGAGCACCTCTGCAATGCCGCTCATCCCAATTCCGCCGATTCCAACGAAGTGGATGTGTTGAATTCTTTTTTTGTACATCCTCGCTCGCCTGTCGCTTCTAGTTCATTAACCGATAACATTCATCGACAACGAGTTTTGCCGCCTCCGGCTTCCCAAGGGAGGCTGAAGCTTTCTCCATGGCCGTGATTTCTCGTGGGTTATTGAAGAGAGAGGAGATTGCCTCTGCGAGTCTCTCTCCTGATAGGTCCCTGTCGAGAATCATCTTTGCTGCCCCGGCCTTGACCAAAGTCCTGGCATTGATTTCCTGATGGTTGTTGGCTGCAAACGGGTAGGGAACCAGGATGGACGCCTTACCAGAAGCTGTCAGCTCGGCAATGGTCGTGGCCCCGGCCCGACAGACGACCAGATTCGACCCTCTGTATTGAGAGACCATATCTTCAATAAACGTCTCGACTCGACTCGTGTAGCCTTTCCTTTTGTAGGCGTCGGCGACCATTTGGGCATCATCGGTTCCGGCCTGATGAACGACGCTCAGATCCGATCGCAGTTCTATCAGAAAATCGAGGGCGTCGATCATCGCCTGGTTGATGCGGTGAGCCCCTCTGCTTCCCCCGAACACCAGGAGGCAAAATCCTTTCTTGGTTCTTGTCTCACGGGGCTTATTGAACTCCCTTCGTATCGGATTTCCGGTAACAACAACCTTTTCCGGCGCGAAGTAGCTGCAACTCTCGTCAAATGAAACGAAGACCCGCTGAGCCATCCATGCAGAGATACGGTTCGTCGCCCCGGGGACGACATTCTGCTCCTGAATCACTCTTCGAACGCCTGTCAGGAATGCGGCAACGAGCATGGGTCCAGAAACATAACCGCCAAGGCCGATGACGAGGTCTGGATTGAATTTTCTGATGATGCTGAGCGCCTCCGTAACCGCTCGGGGAATCCCGGTGAACGCCCCCACTTTACGGAGAAGCGATTTCCCCTTGATCCCTCTCACCGAAATGGTGCGTAGCGGGATGTTTCTTTTCGGAAGCACTCTTGATTCCAGGCCCATGGCTGTCCCGACAAAAAGAATCGTATTGGTCTTCTCCCTCGCCATCAGTTCTTCAGCGATGGCGACACCCGGAAATAGATGTCCACCCGTCCCACCGCCTGCGATAATCACCCTCATTCCCCCTCCCATCACAGGGACTCATGCATGAACCACAGAGACACAGAGGCCACGGAGAAGATTGCTTTCTTCCCTCTGTGCTCTCTGAGCCTCCGGGGTGAGACAAATGCCCAAAGGTAGCCTGCCCGTCTCATCACTCTATCCGCCTCCATGCCGGCCATGGGAGGAGATGTTAAGCAGTATCCCGACCGAAACGAGACTTACCACAAGCGAGGTTCCCCCGTAACTGATAAAGGGTAGGGTCAACCCCTTTGTGGGCAGCAGTCCGAGGACAACGGCCATGTTGATAATCGCTTGTAGGCAAATCAGGGAAGTTATCCCAAGTCCGAGAAAAGTACCGAATTCGTCAGGAGCCCCCAGGGATACTCGAATTCCCCTTACGCATAAGACCAGATAGAGACCCAAGACAATGATGGCTCCAATGAAACCCATCTCTTCGCCGATGACGGAGAAGATAAAGTCCGTATGGGGAGCCGGGAGAAAGTAGAGTTTCTGCTTACCCTGTCCTAAACCCGATCCGGAGATACCTCCAGCCCCAAAAGCCACAAGGGATTGAACGAGTTGGAAGCTAATGCCCTTCGGATCCTGCCAGGGATTGAGATAGCTCATGATGCGATGAAGTCGATAGGGCACTTTCACGATAAGGTGGTAGACAATTGGAGCCGCTGTCAGGGCCGCGAGCAGGATAAAGGAGAGCCTCGTACCTGCCACGAAGAGCATGAGCATGACCATGATCCCGAGGAAAAGGGCGACCCCGAAATCCGGTTGATGAACCACGAGGAGAATCATGGCTCCCGAAATGAGAACTGTGGGCAGGAACCCGAACTGGAATGTGCGGATTTTCTCTCCTTTCTTCGTCAGGAAATAAGACAGAAAAACGACCAGCGCGAGTTTGGCAAACTCCGAGGGTTGGAAAGACAGGGGTCCGATGTAAAGCCATCGGGTTGATCCTCCCGCCCTTGTTCCGATGAACAGGACAAGTATCAGAAGACCGAGGCTGGTTCCCAGAATAAGGTAGGCGAGTTTCTGCCACAGGTGGTAGTCGATTTTTGTCGCCAGAGCCATAAGGAGTACGCCTCCTGCGGCAAAAAGCGCTTGCTTCTTGAGGAAATGGAAACTGTCCTGAAATTTGTCGGCTGCGAGTATTGCACTCGCGCTATAGACGATAACGATACCGAACCCGACGAGGATCAGGGTGATGAGGAATATCCATATATCGTAACGAAATCGATCAACCATCGGATAACAGCCTCTATCCCTTCGGGCCATCAGGTCCCATTGGATGGATACAGTCGGCGATGAACGATTGCCATTCAACCTGCCAATTCTGTCACTGCGGCACGAAAAGCCTCACCGCGCTCCACGTAATCTCGAAACATATCGAAGCTCGAACAACCCGGAGAAAGCAAAACGGTGTCCTGGGATCCCGCCAGATCATAGGCCTCCTTAACAGCCTGTTCCATCGTATCGGCATAGGTGATTGGGGCCGTTCCCCTTAGCTCGCGAGCCATTCGCTCTTTCGCCTCTCCGATCAGAATCAGGTGCTTCACCCTTTCTCGAATCGGCGCTCTCAAGGGGGCGTAGTTCCCGCCTTTGTCCTTTCCACCCGCAATGAGAATGATGGGACCCGGAAAGGTTTGTAGCGACTTTATCACCGCCCCGACATTGGTCCCCTTGGAATCATTGAAGTACTGGACGCCTCTCATTTCCCTGACAGACTCTAGACGATGGGGAAGTCCACGGAATGTCTCTAAGGTCTGTTGAACGAAGTCCCTGGGACAACCACATATTCTGGCGGTCAAGACCGCGGCCATCATGTTCTCGACGTTGTGGATTCCCATGAGGTGGCTTTTTGTCGGATCATAGACCTCCTGCCCTTCCCCGGCCCTCACGACGATATGATGACCATTGAGAAAGGCGCCTTCCCCTCGGTCATCCCCGAGGTTGAAATAGATCTTCCGAGCCCTGCAGGAGGAGGCAGCACGCTCCACGGTGGGATCTGCAGCATTGAGGACAGCGACATCAGACATGCTCTGGTTCATGAAAAGCCTTGATTTCGCCTCGACATAGTGCTCGAAGGTCGCGTACCGGTCCAGATGATCCTCCGTGATATTGAGAAGCACGGCGACGGCTGGCCGGAATCTCTGGATTCGTTCGAGTTGGAAGCTGCTGAGTTCCACCACGGCCGTGTCGTTTTTCTCCTCCGCGGCGACGAGATTGATCAGGGGGTTACCAATGTTTCCCCCGACAAAAATTCGTTTGCCTGCCTTTCGCAGCATTTCTCCAATGAGAAGCGTTGTTGTTGTCTTTCCGTTTGTTCCCGTGACCGCGATGATAGGGGTCGTTATGAACCAAAACGCCAGTTCGATTTCGCTGATAATGGGGATCTTTCGCTTTTCCGCTCCGCACAGTGGCTCAATAGAAGGCGGAACACCCGGGCTGAGAATGATCAAATCTGTGCGAAGAAAAACATCTCCCCCAGAGATTCCCAAGTGGAGTTCAATGTCGAGGTCCTTGAGGTCGGGAAACTCCTCTTCGAGATCTCTTCTCTCTCGCATGTCGGTGCCCACAACTCGAGCGCCTCGATTCGATAGGAATCTGGCCACGGCCAGCCCCGTCCTGGCCAAGCCGACAACCAGGATTTTCATGCCCTGAAGATTAGGAGTTTCTCTCCTTTGCGCTCGGTTTGCCGTTTCCATCCTCACTGAGGGTCTCGCACGAACGATGGATGACCAGTGACCAATAACGAATAACCAATAACAAATAACCAGTAAGCAGTAGGCGATACCCAATAACCAATAACTAGTAACCAATAACCAATAAGGCATCTCCCCACTACCGAAGCTTTAGCGTGCTAATAGCGATCAAGCCCAAAATAAGAGCGATTATCCAAAACCGAACGATCACCTTGGGCTCGGCCCATCCCTTCAACTCAAAATGATGGTGAATTGGAGCCATGTTGAAGACCCGCTTTCTCCTCAATTTAAAGGAGACAACCTGAACGATGACAGAGGTGGCCTCGAGCACGAAGATTCCTCCAACAATGACCAGGAGAAGCTCCTGCTTCGCAATGACGGCGACGAGTGCCAGAGCGGCCCCCACGGCCAGAGATCCGATGTCACCCATGAAAACCTGCGCCGGGTAGGTGTTAAACCACAAAAAGCCGAGACTTGCGCCGACCAGCGCGCCACAGAATACCGTGAGCTCGCCACCGCCCTTCACGTAGGCGATTTGCAGATAATCGGCAAACCGGGAATGGCCTGCAAGATAACAAAAGAGCATAAAGGTCCCCCCTGATATGAGTGCCGGCCCAATGGCGAGACCATCCAGTCCGTCCGTAAGATTCACGGAGTTAGATGTGCCCAAGATAACGAGCATAACGAAAGGGACATAGAGCCATCCCAGATCGGGCGTAAACCGTTTGAAAAACGGAAAGTAGATCCGCGTGTCGAATTCCAGATATCCCACGAGAATGCCACTGACGGCCAGGGCCACGAGAGCCTGGAGAAGGATTTTGTAACGGGCCTTCAGACCCTTACCGCTGCCCCGTCTCAGTTTCAGGATGTCATCTGCAAAACCGATGAGACCAAAAAGCACAGTTGCCGCCAGCACCAGCCACACAAATGTGTTGGTGAGATCAGCCCACAGGAGTGTCGGGAGAACCACCGCCAAGAGGATAAGGATCCCTCCCATTGTCGGCGTGCCTGCTTTCGCCGAGTGTGTGACGGGGACGTATTCCCGTACCGTATGGATCGCTCCGATGGCGCTCAGTTTTCTAATAATCCAGGGTCCGAAAATAAAGCAGATGAGGAGGGCGGTGAGCGCTGCATAGATGGTCCTGAAGGTGATGTAGCGGAATACGTTCAGGACCGAATAGACAGTATGAAGTGGATAAAGGAGATGGTATAGCATTATGTTCCTTCTCTGAAAAGATCGATGACGGTTTCCATCCGCATCTTTCTGGACCCTTTGACGAGAATCCAGTCCCCCGGCTGAACCAGGTCCTTCAAACCGGTCACGATCTCCCCGTGGTCCTTTGCAATTCTGATGATCTTAGAATCTACTCCTGCCTGGATGGCTCCCTGTGCCACCTCATTGGCATGATCTCCAAGAAGAAACATGCCGCTGACCTTTAGTGTCCCGATGAGTCGCCCCACTCTCCGATGAGCCTTCCGGGTGATATCTCCCAACTCAAGCATATCCCCGAATACGACAAAGGCTCGTCTCCCTCCGACCACTCGGGAGAGGGCCTGTAGGGCCATTTCTGCAGAGGGGGGATTTGCGTTGTAGGCGTCGTTGATGAAATTCACTCCCCGAAGGGGGGTGATCTCCATTCTCATGGGCGGGGCTTTGAATCGTCTCAATCTTCGTTTTATATCCTCCACTTTCACCCCGAAGAGTGAGGCGACCGCGGTTGCTGCAGCAACCGCTTCGACAAATTGCAGGCCCATGATGGGGAAATCGACCGTGGTGCCGTCCTCTCCAACCAGGAGCCGAAACCGAATGCCATCGACACCACGCCACTCAATCCGGTCGATGACAACGTCGGCTTTCGTGTCGATGCCGAAACGGATTTTCCGCGCTGAACATTTCCTCGCGAGGCCTGACACGCGAGAATCGTTCTGATTGACCACGACCGTGCCCTCTTGTCCTATTGCCTGAAACAGATCCCCTTTCTCTTTGGCGAGGACTTCGAGCGATCCCATTCCCTCCAGGTGGGCTGCGCCGATATTGGTGATGAGTCCGACAGTCGGGCGAGCGATCTCCGTGAGCCTTCTGATTTCTCCCGGCATGTTCGTTCCCATTTCGAGGACGACCACGTCATGTGAAGGTTCGAGCTCTAGGAGTGATAGGGGAAGTCCGATGAGATTGTTGAAGGTTCCGGGACTTTTGAGAACCCTGTATTTGTCCTCCAGAAGAAGGGCAATCATCTCCTTCGTACTCGTCTTCCCATTGGTCCCGGTGATTCCGATGACGGGCACGGGGAATTTCTCTCTCCAAAACCGGGCAATGTCTCCCAGGGCCCGAAGCGTCTCGGGAACCACAATCAGTGGCTTTGACTCGGGGCTCTCTTCGACACGGCTGTCGAGATACCCATTCTCGACAATCGCCCCAGCAGCCCCTTTGGCCAGGACCTCTCGAACAAAGTCATGGCCATCGAAATGCTCGCCTTTCAGGGTGAGAAAGATCTCCCCTTTCTGAAGCGTCCTCGAATCTGTGGAAAGACTCAAAAATGAGGTCTCTCGATCGCCTCGGGCGAGGCGCCCTCCTGTGGCTTCGAGAATCTCTGAACAGGTGAATTGAAACCCCTGATGCATAGGCTTTCTCAATTGTCTGGGGACCTCTGATGAAGCGCCTTCCTCACCTCGACTCGGTCATCAAAAGGAATTCTCCGGCCTCCGAGAATTTGGTAATCCTCATGACCCTTTCCCGCGACGAGAATGATATCGGCAGCCCGGGCAACCTCGACTGCCAATCGGATCGCTTCCCTTCTATCCTCGATCTTCAGGTAGCATTTAGCCCCAGCACCCGACCTGAGGTGCTCCCCCTCGACGGGTCGGACCTTCTGAGTCGTGAACCCTGCCTCGATTTCCTGGATGATATCTGCGGGAGGCTCACTGCGGGGGTTGTCGGAGGTAATGATCGAAACATCGCTCAACTTCGCCACCACCCCTCCCATCCGTGGGCGCTTCGTCCGATCCCTGTCACCGCCGCATCCAAAGACAGTGATGAGTCTCCCCCGTCCGCGGAGTGGCCTCAGGACCGTGAGCGCCCTTTCAAGGGCATCTGGGGTGTGGGCATAGTCCACAAAGATTTCCAATCCGTGGTCGTTTGCGATCCTCTCCATCCTTCCCGGCACGCTGGAGAGGGCNNNGCTCCAGTGGCCGCCATGATGTTATAGATGTTGAAGTCGCCCACGAGGGGAGAACGAATTTTCATGGAACCGAGAGGAGTTTGGACTGTCGCCTCCAGACCTTCGATAGAATTCTTGATATCCTTTGCAGCAATGGAAGTGGGTCGGTTTATGGCATAGCCCGTCTTCGTGTATCTCAAAAGGTTCCAGAGATTCTCTCCGGTCGGGTCGTCTCGGTTAATGACAGCCACAGGGTTTTGCTTTTCCCGCATCGGTAGGATTCCGGTGAAAAGGTGTTCTTTGCATTGGCGGTACTGATCCAGGTCGGTATGGTAGTCGAGATGGTCTTGACTAAAATTGGTGAAGACTCCAACATCGAAATGGCACGCATCGACCCGCCTCAGATCGAGACCATGGGAGGAGACTTCCACCACGACGTCGGTGATGCCAGAATCCAGCATTTCTCTGAGAATTCTCTGAATGTCGTATGACTCTGGCGTCGTCATTGGAGCCGGAATAACGCGGTTACCGAATCGATAGTTGATTGTACCGATCACACCACAGGGGATAGACTGACTCCTGAGAATCGACTCGATCAGATACACCGTCGTGGTCTTCCCATTGGTCCCTGTGACACCGATCAACCGCAATCCCCTCGAAGGATGCCCGAAAAGGGTCGCAGATAGATTGGCAAGAGCCGCCCGACCTTCAGGGACGATGACGACAGGAACGCCCTTGCCTTCCCATTCTGACCGTTCTACAACCACGGCTGTGGCCCCTCGGTCAAGGGCTTCATCGATGAAGGCATGACCGTCGAGGTTCATTCCGCGTATCGCAACGAATAGCGTTCCCTTGTGCACTTTTTCAGAGTGATAGGCAATGTCCTGGATCTCGACATTCGGATTTCCAACCATCTTCTTTTGAGGAATACCCTTGATCAAGTCCTTCAATCTCATCCCATAGAACCCGAACGTCCAAGTAAATGCAGAATAAATAAAAAATATAAATTACAGTAACTTGAGAAATATATCTTAAAGTGAATTCTCTTTTTTTTGGCAATGGTTCAGCCCATTACAACGGTGGTGCAAACCTCAAATCACAGACCGTCCCCCTCTTCAGACGCACACCGGGGAGAGGTTTTTGTTCAACGAGAAGGCCCCACCCGCTCAATCTGATCTCTACGTCCGACTTGGCAAGCCGGTGTAAGGCCTTTTTCATGGTGAGTCCGAGGAGATCTGGCATGAGCCCATCTGCCTGGACCCGTATTTTAGGCGGAAAAAGGTCACGTTCCTTGGGCCTTTGCGGATGNNTTTGCGGATGTTTTGGACCTCCCTCGGGTCGCGCGGCGAACGTTATCTCGCCCGGTGGCACTTTCAATCTCTTGAGCGTGCGCTCGGCGATGGTCTTGAAAACCGGTGCCGCCACCACGCCGCCATAGGGCGTTTCAACGGGTTCGTCGATCACGACGAGGATGGCAATCCTGGGATCATCAGCAGGCACAAAACCCATGAACGAACCGATATACTTCTCATTCGAGTATTTCTTCAGGAGCGGGTCGATCTTCTGAGCCGTACCGGTTTTCCCGGCCACGGCATACCCCGTTAATGCCGCCCGTGTCCCAGTGCCACCCGGTTCTACCACCATTTCGGTGATCCTCCTGACCTCCCCACTGGTCTTTGGAGAGACGATCTTTCTCCTCAATTCCCGGGAAAAAGCCTTGACCACGTTTCCCCTTTGATCGATGATCCGATCGACCACGTACGGGCGCATCAGGTCTCCCGCATTCGCAATCGCGGATAAGGCCGTGATGAGCTGAATCGCAGTGACTGAAATACCTTGGCCGAAAGCGGTGTTTGCCACACCGATTTCGGATAACTCATTTGGGTTCCGAACGATCCCCTTGACTTCGCCGGGGAGTTTTATGCCAGTGCGAGCGCCAAAGCCGAAGTTTCTAAGGTGACGATCGAGCGTTTTTGCGCCGAGTCGCAGTCCGATCTGACTCGCCCCGATGTTGCTCGAAAACTTGATGATCTTCTCGAGGGTCAGCCAGCCGAATTGCTTGTGGTCATGGATGACCTCTTGACCGATCTGATAGCTCCCATTATGACAATAGAAGATCTCGTTTTTTTGGATGGCCTCCTCCTCCAGTGCAATAGCGAGAAGGAAAACCTTGAAAATCGATCCGGGCTCGAGAACATCAGTAATCACGCGGTTCCGGATGGAGTCGGCATTGTAGTTTTCAAGGATATTGGGGTTGAAAGAGGGTCGATTGGCCATGGCCAGGATCTTCCCGGTCCGAGGCTCCATCACAACCGCCATAGCGGATCTCGCCTTTGTTCTCCTGACGGCCTCAGTGAGGGCTTCCTCGACAATATGTTGGATATTCAAATCGATCGTCAGGACAAGATTGTAACTGGGGAGGTCAGTCGGCTCAACCGTGAACTTGGTGACCATTTCCCCGCCTCGAGCGTCGAGTTCGAGTAGCATCCGGTGCGGGTGTCCATTGAGGTACGGGTCAAACTTGAATTCCAAACCTTCAAGTCCCTTGGGATCGACCCCGACAAAGCCCAAAACATTCGCTGCCAACCGGCCATTCGGATAGTATCTCTGGCTTTCCGTCAAAAAATGGATCCCCTCCAATCCGAGCCGCTTTATACTTTGAGCCTGAGCTGGAGGAATCTTTCGCTTAAGCCAGACAAAGGACTTCCGGGATTTGAGCTTTTTCTCAATAGAGGATCGGCTCACCTCCAGGATGCGAGCCAACTTCCTCGAGGTTTCGGAGACGTTCCGGACCTGTCGAGGATGGGCGTAGAGAGACTCGATCTCGGTGCTCTCGGCCAACACCTTCATCTCTCGATCGAAGATGGTCCCCCGTTTGGGCACAAGTTCGATGATCTTCTCGTGTTGTCTCTCGGCCAATTCTTGAAGGTTGTCTCTATCGAGAACCTGCAGCTGCAAAACCCTCAGAAGAATCAGCAGAAAAAAGAGAAACAGGAGAGAGAAAACGAGAAAGATACGAAATTTTAACCAGTTGTTGTGGCTCTGACTCATTCTCGAAACCGGACCTCCTCTTGGCGAGGCTCCCTCATGCCGAGCCGCTCTCTCGCAAGGGCTCCGATCCGTTGTGGTGAGATGAGGGTCGCTCGTTCGATCTGAAGTTTCCTGTTGATTTCAATGAGGGCGTTCTGTTCTTTGAGTGCCCGAGAGAGACTATATCCGAGATTGGTGACCCACAGTCTCGACCAGACGAAGAAAAGATAGAAAATGACGAAGCCGATGATGAGCAAAAAAGTAAAGGCCAGGGATCTGCTCCCCTTTTTGGATGATCGTGTTTGTCCGTGTTCCCGCTTCCATGTCTCTGTCTCTATAAGAAGCCCCGAAATGACTCTTCCCATGAACAACCTCCGAACTGACGTTTCGTCGCAACCCTTCTCAGACTCTTTCCGCCACCCTCAATTTGGCGCTTCGCGCCCGCGGGTTTTCGGCGATCTCTTTTGGGGAGGGTGTAATCGGCTTCCGCTCCAGAGGTCGAAGGGTCTTTTCCCTCTGGCAAACGCATTGAGGGAAGTGGGGAGGACAGGTGCAGCCTTTTTCAGCCATTTGGAAGAACGCCTTTACGAGACGATCTTCGAGGGAATGGAAAGAGATGATACAGATTCTTCCTCCCTTGCCCAGCACAGACACAGCCCCCTCCAACGCGATTCTGAGGTTTTCAAGCTCTTCATTGACCGCAATCCGAAGCGCCATGAAGGTCTTGGTCGCTGGATCAATTCGCTTTGGATGGAGTCGGGCAGGAATAGCGGCATGAACAATATTTCGCAGTTCGGTCGTGGTGGTGATGAGACCTCCCTCTCGGCGTTTCCCGATGAGTCGGCTGATCCTCCTGGCCCATCGGTTTTCTCCGTAGGTTCTCAGGAGTCTCTCAAGTTCCCCAACTGGCAGCATGTTGACGAGATCTGTAGCCATTTTCCTACGGCCGGGATCCATCCGCATGTCGAGGGGGCCTTCATCCCTGAAGCTGAAGCCCCTTTGTGCCGCTTCGAGTTGAAAGGACGATACTCCCAAGTCGAGCAGAATACCGTCCACCGGGGCAAATCCTTGTTCCGAAACAATCCTGCGGAGGTTAGAAAAGTTGTCACGGACGAGGGTAATCCGCCCCTTGTATCTTCTCAGGCGATCCCTGCTGATACGAATCGCCTCAGGATCCCAGTCTATGCCCAGAAGCTTTCCACTGGGAGAGCTCTTTTTCAGGATACGGGCGGCATGACCCCCCCCACCCAGTGTACAGTCGACGTAATTCCTTCCATCCTCGCATCTCAGATAAGTGACGGCTTCTTCCAATAGAACCGGGTGGTGTTGGACCATGGACGCCTCGACCGCTATACTGCCTTTTCTCACCCCCTTCTTTCAGCGGACCCCGAGATCAGCCAGGCCCTAGAACCCAAGATCACCGAGAGGTTCAGCGATTTCCTCGAACTTTTTGTGAACCACCTCCATTTGAGGGGCGAGCCTCTCCTTTGCCCAGATCTCGAATCGATTGATGACACCGACCAAAACCACCTCTTTCTTGAGTCCAGCATAAACCCTGAGAGATTGGGGGATCAGTATCCGTCTCTGTTTGTCGACCCAGCAGTCAACGGCGCCACCGAGAAAGTACCTCTTGAAATACCGCACCTCCCGCTTCATCGTTGGCAGTGTCTGGATTTTCTCCTCCACGAGATTCCATTCCTTGAGTGGAAAGGCGGATAGACAACCATCGAGATTTGTGATAATGAGATTATGATCGTATTTGTTTTGGAGAACCTCCCAGTATCTGGAGGGAAGTTTGATCCTCCCCTTCGCATCGATCATATGCTCGTAACGTCCTCGAAACATCAGGTCAGCCTGCAAAAAAAACGGTGAATTCGATCCACTTTGATCCACTTTGGACCACCTTTTTTAATATTCCGTTTTCCGTCATTTGTCAAGGGTTTTCTCGCTATTTTTGCGAAGCTTTCTGAAGTTTTTCCGACCCACAACTTGTGATCAAAGACATATTGTTTTATTCAAAGCCCTTATCCTATCTATTCTCATCTGTTTTCTAAATTCTTTTCTCTAACATATTAATATTTAATCAAATATGTTGATAGACATCGAATGACTCTGGTCCCGACCCAAAACCGCCAGGGCAGGGCAGTTCGATTGACAAAGGTTTGACCGGTTCTTAAAATAACCTCGTTCACAACGGAGGGGTGAGTGTCCGTGGCTGAGGAACCCATCCAAAGGGAACTGGAATCTCTCAGAAAGCAGATCGAATACCACAACTATCGTTACTACGTGCTGGACGACCCGGAGATCTCCGACGCCGAATACGACCAGATGATGCGACATCTGGAGGATCTCGAAGGGCAGTACCCCGAACTCTATGATCCAAATTCTCCTACCCAGCGGGTGGGGGCACCGCCGTTAGAAGTGTTCGAGACCGTGGCGCACACGGTTCCGATGCTGAGTCTCGCCAACGCCATGGATGAGAGGGAGGCGAGAGAGTTCGATCAACGGCTGAAACGATTTCTGGGAACCCAGGCGGAAATCGAATACGTCGTTGAGCCCAAAATGGATGGCTTGGCCGTTGAACTCGTGTACGACCGAGGTAAGTTCACCGTCGGGTCCACCCGCGGCGATGGCTTTACCGGAGAGAACATCACCCAGAACCTTAGAACGGTGAGGACGATTCCGCTCATTCTCCGAGAAGAAGAGATAGCCGTTCCGGAACTGGTCGAAATTCGGGGAGAGGTCTATATGGAGATTGCAGACTTTGAAGCGTTGAATCGTAAGCGTCAACAGGCAGGAGAGCCGGTTTTTGCCAATCCTCGAAACGCCGCGGCTGGGTCTCTGCGGCAATTGGACTCCAAGGTCACCGCCTCGAGACCTCTCAAAATATTCTGCTACGGCATCGGAACAGTGAGGGGGAAAAACTTCGAGACCCATTGGGAATTCCTCCAGACTCTGGCCAAATGGGGGGTGAGGGTGAACCCGCTGATGGAGAGCTGCAAAGGTGTAGAAGATACGATCCGGTACTACAAGAGAATGATGGACGAAAGGGAAACCCTTCCCTATGAGGTCGATGGGGTGGTTATCAAGGTCAACAGGCTTGACCTTCAGGCCAGGCTCGGACAGGTCTCGAGAAGTCCTCGTTGGGCATTGGCCTACAAATTTCCAGCCCATCAGGGAGTCACAAAAGTCGTCAATATCATCGCTTCCGTTGGGAGGACGGGCGTGATTACGCCCGTTGCAGAGCTTGAACCGGTCTGGGTCGGAGGAGCCCAGATCAGCCATGCCACCCTTCACAACCAGGATGAAGTCGATCGGAAGGATGTCCGCATTGGGGACATGGTCATCGTGCAACGGGCAGGCGATGTCATTCCAGAGGTCGTTCGCGTCATGAAAGAAAGGCGGTCAAAAGGTGCAGGTCGTTACCGGATCCCCGAAAAATGCCCTGTCTGCGGTGGGGATGTGGTTCGGCTTCCGGGCGAGGCCGCCCACCGATGTATCAGCCTTTCGTGTCCAGCGCAACTCAAAGGTAGCATTAAGCATTTTGCCTCAAAACGGGCTATGGATATTGACGGACTGGGGACGAAACTGATCGACCAGCTGGTCGATCGGAACCTTGTAACCGATATCGCCGATCTTTACGGTCTCAACCAAGAGACGCTCGCATCCTTGGAACGGATGGCGGAGAAATCGGCTCAAAATATTTTGGAAGCAATCCATAAGAGTAAGCGAAGACCCCTGGCGAGATTTCTGTACGGCCTGGGTATTCGCCATGTGGGGGAACATCTCTCGGAAGTGCTGGCCCGTGAATTTGGATCCTTGGAAGGACTCTCGAAAACGACGGAACAGGAACTGATGGCGATTACCGAGGTCGGCCCTGAAGTGGCTCAGAGTGTAATCAGGTTTTTTCGAGATCCGAGAAACACCGAGACGCTGGGGAGACTCGAGTCCGCTGGGCTCGTGATCGAAGAGCCATCACCGGGCCAGGCAGACAAACTCGAGGGAAAGACCCTTGTGTTTACGGGGACACTCGAATCGATGCGACGGGATGAAGCACGAAATCTGGTCGAGTCCCTGGGTGGCAAGACGGCCTCAACGGTGAGCAAGAAGGTGGACTATCTCGTTGTCGGAGCAGATCCTGGCTCGAAGGTCGACCGAGCTCGTGATCTCGGTGTCCGGATCATCACAGAAGAAGAATTCAAGGAGTTGGTCAGCTAGCCCGGATTATTCACAAATCCCAAAGATTCGGGAATGATGCAGGCGAGAAGCATTTCGGAAAACCAAGTGGCCCGTGCGAATAGGCGATTTGCTCGACGCCGAGGTCAATGTCCGTTGCTAGTGGTTAGTTGTCTGTTGATGTGCCCAAGTGACGACGGACCACGAACGACGGACAACCAAATCCATGAACTCAACCGAACTCGTCGAATGAGATGGCACGCCTCGCATATCATCGGGGGAGTAGACTTGTGAGCCTTGAAACGGATAGATCTTCCATGGATTCAACCACAAGGATGGCGCCCTCGAAGCGATAGTGGCGGGTCCACGGGGTCGGGACGGCAACCACTGGAATGCCGGCCGTTACGGCAGCACGGACACCCTTTGGCGCGTCCTCCAGGACGACAGTTCTGTGGGGGTGGGCCGAGAGCCTTCTTAGGGCCAGGAGAAACACCTCGGGATCGGGTTTGACCTGACCCACATCTTCAAGGGCCAGGCTGACTGTGAAGTATTCTTCGAGACCAAAAAGATCCAAGAGAAACTTCGCATTTACCCCTCGGGCACTCGTGGCCAACGCGCATGCGACCTCTGCCTCGCGGAGGTCCAAAAGGAGCTTTCGCAGACCGGGCCTCGGGGCGGCCCTCTCTTTCAACAGCGGGAAATAGATCCGGTCCTTTTGGCGGTATAGCTCATCGACCCTTTCAGGATCGCCCCCGAGTTCAACAAACCATTCGGCAACGGTCTTTCCTTCCTCAGTAACCGCTTTTCGGTACTGGTTTTCAGTTACGTGAATTCCAAATGCTTTGAGGACTTCGGTGTAGGCGTGCGCGTGAAACGGTTCCGTATCGGCTATCACGCCGTCCATGTCGAATATGACGGCCTGAAGCGGAGAATCGCCCTGGCCACGATTGCCTCCACTTGTCAATGTGGGTTTCTCCGGCGACCTCGTTGCTCGTGGTACTGTTTTGCCTGGTGCATGAAGGCCTCGATGCGAGTGAGGGTGTTCGTCTGTTCCTGCCCATCATAGGCCATGTTGAGGACGGGAAGGTTATTGTTTTCCTCGCGGTATCGCTTCAAGAGCGCGCTAACGATCGTGCCAGGCATACAGGTGAAGGGCATCACATTGATCACCCCGCTGGCCCCTTTCTTACAGAAGTCAACGGTTTTTCCAATACTGAGTATCGCTTCCCCCTCGAACGAATCATGCACGTAGAGACTCGCCTTGTCGAGGACCTCCCGAGTCGAAGGCTCGTGGCCATGGCGGAGGTGATGTCGGAAGATCTTTTCCAGTCGATGTTCGTCCTTTGTCTGGTAGTACTCTGTCAGCGCTATTCTGAGTAGATTCGAAAAGTGCTTTCTTTTGAGTGTTCTCCGGCGTCCCATCGCATTGACGTAGTGAATCCATTCCGTAATCGGTGCTAGCCATGCCTCACCGCCGAACTGCTCCACCTTATCGACCACATTTTCATTGGCAAATGGATTGGATCGAACGTAGATCTCCCCAACGATGCCGATCAATGGCTTCTCCCCATTCCCCGTGGTATCGATCGCATCGAATCGGTATCGGCATTGGATCATGGCTTTTTCGAGGTCATTCTCTTCTTCGATTGTTTTGCAGACCAGGGAAAGGCACTCCTGGTAGACGCGATTCGTTTCCCCTGGGTTCTTCTCATAAGGACGGGTTTCGAGAAGCGCTTTGGTCAAAAGATCGACGGCGACAATTGACTGCCACCCGAGCCGCAAAAACTTGCCCCCGATAATGCCAAAATCGGAATAGAGAGATTCATCCTGATCGGGCGAGTAGATGGGAACATCGTCGAATCCGAGTTCGTCGAGCACCAGGCGATGAAAACGGTGGTATTGGCCGAATCGGCAGGGTCCGTTTCCAGAAGGCATGAAGAAGGCAGCCCGGTCTCGTTCGAAGTCATCCCGCTTCACGATCTTCACCATGTCACCGGTGGTCAGGATGCACGGGTAGCACTCTTTTCCCGTCGTAAACTTACGCCCCCACCTCAGGGTTTCCTCGTCTTGTTCGGGAAAGACTTCGGCATCCACGCCACAGGCCCGGAAGGCGGCGGCTGTGGCGTATGCGTGATCACACATATAGGGGATGTATATCTTCCGGGTTCTGTCGGTGGTCACTCTTTTTTCGGGTTTTTCTGCGGTTTCGGGAGATGGCTTAACGTTTTTGAGGCTGTCCAGAAAAGCCTCACACCGTGTGATAGCTCCGGCATCAGCGGAGTGTTCGTCGATCTCTAATTGGAGATATGGCTTGCCTTTCATCAGATCCCTAAAGAAATGGCCAATGAATGAGTCGGCACCACAACCGAAATTGGTGATGTAGACCCCATGAAGGTATGGGGTATCCTTGACCAAATAGCCGGCGCAGAGAATCCGCTGGCCATAGCGCCAGTACATCTCTTTGATTCCTTCACGATGGGCCATGTCATCGAGGGGCAGGAAGTCCATCGGAATGGCAAGCTCTCCCAACTCCCTGAGTTTTCTCGGAAGATCAAGATTGACCCCGGAATCACAAGTATTGTAGGGACGGCCGACAATGACCATCAGCTTCTTTCCTGGAGCGAGTTGACCGAGGATCTCTCGGCCTCTTTGAAGAATGGCCTCTCGGAATCGGGTCTGATGCTCCTCTGCTTTGGCGTGGGCTCGCCGTACGCGCGATGCCCCCCAGCCAAGAACCTTACCGAATCGAATGAGTTCCTTCTCCACGTCTTTTTTGTCCCACCCGAAATGGATAACGGGGTGAAGGACTTGAGCCCCATGGGTTCGGAAGTTGATGGCAGACTTGACCGTGTAAGGAAAACTCTGCACATAGGGACAGACCGTGCTCACCGGAATGTCCGGCCGTGGAGTCGCGAGGCTCACGATGCTGGGAAGAAAGATCTTCTTGATCCCCTTTTCTAAGAGGTTGAGGACATGGCCATGGGAGACCTTGATTGGAAAGCAGGTCTCCGCCACGACTGTCTCAACGCCCTTCCGGATGAGTTCCCTGTTACTCGGCTCGCTCAGAACCACACGATACCCTAATTCAGTGAAGAAGGCTTTCCAGAAGGGAAGGTGGTCAAGGAAATTGAGGATTCTGGGAATGCCAATAACCGGCGCATCCTGGGGGAGATCCTCTTCTCCCGGATAGGGGTTATACAAGAGTTTCTCCCTTTCGGCGAAGAGATCCGGGAGGTCGCCGCCCTTACTTCGTTTTACGACGTCGTATTTCTCACACCGGCTGCCGTAAAAGAGAGGTTTTTCCCCTGCGACGTTGACCTTCCGAATCAGGCAGAGATTCTCACACCCCTTGCATTCGAAAGTCTTAATCGCATACTCCCTTTTGCTCAAATCGAAGCCCTTGAACTGGCTTATCTCCCAGTTTTTCTCCTTCATTGCCAGAAGGGCCGCACCGATGGCACCGGTCACATCATGATGGGCTGGCACGGTGACGGGTTTTCCGAGAACCTGCTCAAAGGCCGCCACGACGCCCCGGTTGAAAGCCGTTCCGCCCTGGAAAAAAATGTGATTTCCGACGCGCCGATCGCCGACGACCCGGTTCAGATAGTTCTCAACGATCGAATAGCTGAGCCCCGCCACAAGGTCGACGGTCGAAGCCCCGCGTTGCTGGTGATGGACGAGGTCAGACTCAATGAAGACCGTACAGCGCTCCCCCATCCGAACGGGTTCCTTTGATGAAAGGGCGAGTTGGCCGAATTCGTCCTTGATTGAAATCCCCAGCTTCTCTGACTGTTCCTCAAGAAAACTGCCCGTCCCAGCCGCACAGACCTTGTTCATCTCGAAGTCTACGACCACGCCGTCGTCGAGACTGATGTACTTGGAATCCTGACCACCGATTTCGAAAATCGTATCGACCCGAGGGTCAATAAAGACCGCGGCTGTCGCCTGGGCGGTGATCTCGTTTCTCACAATATCAGCTCCCACGAAGTCAGCCGTCAGATATCTGCCAGAGCCGGTGGTTGCAACCCCTTGGATATCCACCCGGTTACCGATTTCTTCGTCGATTTCCTTCAGGCCTCGCCGGACGGCCTCAATCGGCCGACCTGCCGTCATCAGGTACCGCTTTGCCAATACGTTTCCAGCCTTGTCGATGACGACGAGGTTTGTACTTATCGATCCAACATCGAGCCCAAGATACGCCTCTATGCGTTCCCGTTCGGGGAGTTCTGTCCGAATCGGATACTCGCGGGTGGTGTGGTGTTTGGATAGGGAGAGGGGTTTGTGAAATTTTCGCTCCTCTTGATGGTGAGACAGGTGAGCTTCGAGTCGCGCCAAACCCTGAAAGGGCCTCTCGATCCCATTGTCAAGGCCGACCCAAATCGACCCCAGTGCTCCCATAAAGGCAAAGTAATCCGGAATAATAAGATCCTTCTCCTCGATTTCGAGAACGTCCAAAAAGGCACGCCGCATCCCCGCATTGGCGGCCACGCCCCCTTGAAAACTGATGGGTGTGATAAAAGCCCTCCCCTTGCCGATGTTGCTTTTGAAATTCCTGGCCAGCGCAAAGCAGAGCCCCGCCACAATATCGTAATCAGGCGTGGCGATCTGTTGGAGATGGATCATGTCAGACTTCGCAAAAACGCTGCACCGTCCGGCGATTCGGGGGGGATTTTCCGAACGAAGCGCCAGTTCGCCGAATTCTTCGATCGTCAATCCCAAACGACTCGCCTGCTGATCCAGAAACGAACCGGTTCCGGCAGCGCATAGTGTGTTCATCGCAAAGTCACTAATCTTTCGACGATCTTCCTCCACCTCGATCAGGATCATCTTGGAGTCTTCCCCTCCGATGTCGATGATCGTCTTCACTTCGGGATGAAAGTGCTCCACACTTCTCGCCTGGGCGATGATTTCATTGACGAATTCGCCTCCTAGAAGTTCTGACAGGAGTTTTCCCCCAATGCCGGTGAAATAGACACCGGCGATCTGCTCCCTGGGAAATCGACGAAGCAGATCCTTCAAGCCTTTGTGGACGGTTCTGAGCGGTTGCCCTTTCGTTCGGATATATTGTTTTTCAAGGACTCGCCTTTGCTCATCGACAGCAACCATATCCGCACTGACTGAACCGACATCGATCCCCACAAAAAGCTTGTCCATTCTCTTCCCTTCAGAATCCGGTGTCTTTTAATTCGAGGATGGTTATTCTCTCTGAAGCCGTACGGGCGGGTGATAGTTATGAATAAATTTGGCGTTGATTATATAAAATCTCACTTTTCTTTTTCAAGTCAAGATAAATGTCTAAAATCCACCGCCTAAATCGAGAAGATCCCGGAACGATCCTCGCATTCGAAACAGGGAGTGTGCCCGCGGGGTCGAGCTTCTCGGTAGCCCAAATCCCGTCAAAGGCGAGACTCATCGAGGATTTATGAGGAAAAAACACTTACCAGAAAGATCAAAAGATTTGAGTGCTTCAGAAACTCCGGAATGGGTCTGGGTTCATCAGGACATGCGATGATTGCCTGGAGAGCCAGGGAACTTGATTTGGGTTTACTCCTGTGCTAACTTCAAGGATGTTCTCGGAGCAGGAGATTCGATGGCCAGCGTAAGAAAACGGCTCATCGTGGAGGGGTACGTTCAGGGGGTCTTCTTCCGGGCGACGACTCAGGATAAGGCCCGGGAACTCCGGATCTCAGGGTGGGCGCGGAATCGTTGGGATGGCTCGGTGGAGGTTGTGGCCGAGGGGGAAGAGAGCCGTGTGGCGGAGCTTGTCAGATGGTGCCACAAGGGTCCCCCTGGTGCCAGCGTGACCCGTGTCCAAGTTGAAGAAGAACCATACCAAGGAGAGTTCGACGGATTCAGTATCCGCTATGGCTGAGCGCCATGGCTTGAAATATGCAAATGAAGACCTGAGGATCGTTGCGGTGACATGAACCTTGTCTTTTACTACCTGGCCGTTTTCTTATATATTCTCGGTACCATCAGTCATCTCATCTATGTTGTCTCTCTGAAGGAACTCTTTGCCAAGGTCGGCTCGGGTCTTCTATCCGTCGGTTTTGTCCTCCATACAACCGCTCTGATATTTCGATACTATGAAGCGGGGTACCTCCCGATCACCAATCTCTATGAATCCTTTTCGTTTTTCTCCTGGGCGATCCTGCTGGTCTATATGGTGGTGCACTACAAGTATCACATCAGTGTACTGGGGGCCTTCGTGGCACCTGTTGTTTTGATCCTGGTGGTTATCGGTCTCGCCCTTCCAAAACAGATTTTCCCCCTCCATCCCGCTCTGAAGAGTTTCTGGCTTCCCTTCCATGCGATCCTCGCCTTCCTGGGAAATGCGGTTTTTGCCCTCGCCTTTTGTACGGGAGTCATGTATCTCATTCAGGAGCACCAAATAAAGTCCAAGCGAAAGGGCTTTTTTCTCAGCAGACTCCCCTCTCTGGATGTTCTGGACGAACTGAACCATCGATCACTCACATTCGGGTTTCCCCTTTTGACGGTTGGAATCATTACGGGTTCTGTCTGGGCAAGCTATGCCTGGGGTTCTTACTGGAGCTGGGATCCGAAAGAGACGTGGTCCCTGATTACTTGGTTTCTCTACGCGGCCCTGCTGCATCAGCGGCTCGCCATCGGGTGGCGAGGGAAAAAAGCCGCGATGATGGCAATCATCGGTTTTCTGGCTGTTCTCTTTACCTTTCTTGGAGTCAATCTCGTCCTCAGCGGACTTCATTCATATGGCAAGTGGGGATAGGATCGTTTTCTAACGGTCCTCTCCTTGGATTGACCTGGAGCCAAAAAAGGTAGGCTGAAAGAACGAGTGAAATGAACATCATTGTCGTCGGGCTCAACCACAAGACCGCACCGATAGAGATCCGCGAGAAAGTCTCCTTCGCCGAGAATCGGCTGGAGGAGCCGTTAAAGAAAATCCTCTCGCTCGCGTCGATCAGGGAAGACATGATTGTCTCGACCTGCAACCGCGTGGAGATCTATGCGACTGCCAGCGATGTGGATAAGGGTGTTCATGTCCTGAAGCAGTTCCTTTCTGATTTCCATGGTATTCCACAGAACGAACTGGAAAAGTTCCTTTACGTCCATCAGGGCAAAGAGGCGGTCCGTCACGTCTTTCGGGTTGCCTCCAGCTTGGATGCTATGGTGGTCGGCGAACCGCAAATCCTCGGACAGGTGAAGAGCGCCTTCAGCGAAGCCTCTCACCACCGTGCCGCAGGAGCCATCCTCAATCGGCTGCTCCACAGAGCCTTTTCCGTCGCCAAGCGGGTTCGCACCGAGACGACGATTGGTAATCGGGCCATCTCGATAAGCTTTGTGGCTGTCGAATTGGCGAAGAAGATATTTGGTGATCTTCAAAACCACGAGGTCTTACTGGTTGGGGCTGGCGAGATGTGCGAATTGGCTGCGAGACATCTCGTCAACCACGGGGTCTCACGGGTGACCGTGACAAATCGAACCCCCCAGGCGGCCCGTGAGTTGGCAGAGATCTTTGACGGAAGTGTCATCCCTTTTGAAGAACTCGTTGAGGCCCTTAGGACGGCGGACATCGTCATCAGCTCCACGGCCTCTCCTCACTATGTGATTGACTACAGTGAGGTGACCCGTGTCATAAAAGCCCGACGAAATCGCTCCCTATTCTTTATCGATATCGCCGTTCCGAGGGATGTCGATCCACGGATCAACTCGATCGAGAATGTTTACCTCTATGATATTGATGACCTCCAGGAAGTTGCCGATGCGAATGTCCAAGACAGGCAAAAAGAGGCGGAAAAGGCAGAAGAGACGGTAGAATATGAGGCGACAAAGTTTTGCCAATGGTACGAGTCCCTGGAGACAGTCCCGACCATTCGCTCCCTGCGCGGCAAACTGGAAAGAATCCGCCAGAAAGAGCTAAAGAAGGCGTATTCGGCCCTGTCCCTTTCGACTGAGGAGGACCGGAAAGTGCTGGATGCCCTGACATCGGCCATTGTCAGCAAAATCCTTCACGACCCCGTGATCACCCTGAAGCGGATGGACCAGGATTCGTCTGGCAAAATGCTCGTCGACGCGATGAGGAAGCTGTTCCGCCTGGACGATGATGTGAACACAAACGGGAAAGGGGAGGATGAGAACTCTTAGAATCGGCACCCGGGGAAGCAAGCTGGCTCTCTGGCAGGCTGAGTGGGTGAAGTCCAGGCTGATGGCGGTCCACGTTGACCTCACGGTGGAGCTGGTTCCCATCAAGACCAGTGGAGACATGATCCTGGGTGTTCCTCTGGCGAAGATCGGCGGGAAGGGGCTCTTTGTCAAGGAGATTGAGAATGCCCTTTTAGACGGTCGTGTTGATCTTGCTGTTCACAGCATGAAGGACGTGCCGATCGCAATTCCCCCGGGCCTTGTCTTGCAGAGTGTGACTCAAAGGGAAGACCCATTTGACGCCGTGATTTCTCGGAATGGCTCTCGGTTAAGTCATCTGCCGCCCGAGGCCAGGATAGGAACCAGCAGCCTCAGGCGACAGGCCCAGCTTCTTCACTTCCGTTCTGACCTGGT